>Ga0193962_1001078_pt1 | contig 12744 bp, 12 predicted proteins | sample FB_5_MG_FD_140335 | JGI IMG/M metagenome (GOLD analysis project Ga0193962, IMG submission 140335) | Microbial mat bacterial communities from the Broadkill River, Lewes, Delaware, United States - FB_5_MG | ecosystem: Environmental > Aquatic > Freshwater > River > Microbial mats | place: USA...
CAAATGGAAGATGAAGTTCTAGATTATACGCAAGCTGAAGAAAAGTTGTTTGAAACTAATTTAGAAATAGAAGAGGGCGGAAATCATTCTTTTGATGGAATTGAAAGATATTTTAGAAAAGTAGATAGCTTTTTAAATTTATAATATTAATAAAAACAAAAGGTTTTAATCTCTTGTTTTATTAGTTTTTTTCTTCTGTATAAATCTCGTCAAGTAAAGAATCAACAAATTCATCTGGACTAAACTTTATTAAATCATCTTGTTTTTCACCAACTCCTACGAAAAATATTGGTAATTCCAATTGATTTGAAATAGAAAACAATGCTCCACCTTTAGCAGTTCCATCAAGTTTCGTAACTATAATTCCATCAATACCAACCATTTCATTAAAGGCTCGTGCTTGAGCAATTGCAGTATTTCCTTGAGTTCCATCTAAAATCATTAGTTTTTGATGTGGTGCATTTTCTTGTGCCTTTGAACAAACTTTTACAATTTTAATAAGTTCATTATTAAGGTTTTTTTGTGTTTGTAATCTTCCTGCTGTATCAATTATAACATTATCAATATCTTTTGCAATTGCTGATGAAATTGTATCATATGCAACTGCAGAAGAGTCATGACCTTGTTTTGTTTTGATAATTGGCACATCAAGTTTAGAAGCCCAAGTTGAAAGTTGCTCAATCGCTGCAGCTCTGAATGTATCACCAGCTCCTAAAATTACACTCTGACCTTCTTTTTTAGCTTTATTTGCTAGTTTTGCTATAGTTGTAGTTTTACCAGCTCCATTTACACCAATGATAAGTCTTACAAAAGGTTTTGGTAAGTTATTTAAATCAACATCAGGTGCATGTTCAAATAGCATTACAAGTCTATGTCTTAATTGTTTTCTTGTAATTTCATCAGGTAATCCATCCATTGCTTTTTCGATGATTTCATATTCCATATCTGCTTCAATTAGCATTTCTTCAATATCATCAAAATCGATTTTTTCTTTTTTAGTTGGAACTACGGTTTTGATACTTGCAAAAGTTTTTTCTAAGGCTCTTGAAAAGAAGCCTTTATTTTCGTTAGTTTCTTCTTTTGAATCTAAGGCTTTTTCAATTTCTTCAACTTTTTCAATTTCTTGAACCTCTTGAATTTCCTCTTTTATTTCAGAAACTTTTTCTAAGCTTTCTTCTTTAGGGAATTCTTCTTTTATCTCAAGTTCAACTTTTGGTTCTTCTTTTTTCTTTTTAAAAAAACTAAACATTAAATACCTTTATTTCTCAAGAACTTTTTTGATATCAATTTCCATCATTTCTACAGGTACAATTCCTACATATTTTTGGAAGATAGTTGACTTCTTATCTATCATATACATAGTTGGAATTGATTTGATTTCACCCAAAGCTGTTGATAAAGCAAAATTTTCTTCACTATTTGTAACTTGGTAATTAATATTGTATTTACTAATAAATTCTTTTATATCTTCATTTGTTTTACCTTGTTCTAGTAAAATTGATACAACTTTAAAATCATTTGCATATTTATTTTGTAAATCAATTAAATTTGGAATTTCAGCTTTACAAGGTGGACACCATGTCGCAAAAAAGTTTAGAAGAATGATTTTTTCAGGATAATCTTTGAAAATAATCTTATCTTTATCTATTTCAACATTTAAATCTAAATTATCTGTTGTTTTTAATACAAAGTTGGTTCTTTTTACTTCTTCCTTTTCTATTGTCGTCTTATTAACTTCGTCGCTATCAGTTTTTGAATTACATCCAGTAAAAATAAAAATTGATAATATTGACAAAAATGCTAATGTTTTAAACTGCATTTTAATTCCTTTAGGTAAAATTATTTGTTGGGTAGGAATTTTACCCAAGTGAGGCTTAAAAATGGAATTAAATCACAAAAGTGATTTTAGAAAATCGTGTATAAAAAGATTAAAATTTACAAGTGTCACTTCAAAGTATTATAAAGACAAAATAATCTTAAAAAAATTAGAAAATTTTATAAATAAAAACAAAGCACAAAATATTTTATTGTATATACCATTAGGTATTGAGGTTGATGTTCAAGCATTAATTAACAAATTAAGAAAAATAAAAAATAAAAATGTTTATGTTCCATATATGGAAGGTGACAGTTTTAAGATAGTTAAATATAGATTACCTTTACAAAAAAAGAAGTTTGGAATAAAAGAACCAAATAACTCTTTTTTTAAAGCAGATAAGATTGATTTAGCCATAGTACCTATTGTGGGAGTAGATGCTATTGGTAAAAGAATTGGCTTTGGTAAAGGAATGTATGACAGATTTTTTGATAGATTATCTTATAAACCAACACTTGTTTTTACGCAATTAATACTTTGTAAAAGTGATAAAATTTTATCTGAAAGCTACGATATTCAAGCAGATTATATAATAACTAATTAAGGTTTTGAATATGGAATATATTATTGGATGTATAGCAGTTGCAATTATTAGTGCATTGCTAAGTATTATTGTTGTTAGGAAAATAGATAAAGCTAAATTTCAAGTATTTATTGAACAAGCTAAGGCAAAAGCAAAAGTAATTGAGCATGAAGCTGAAGTTTCTTTAAAAGATTCTCAATTAAAAGCAAAAATTGAGTGTGATAAAGAGTTCAAAAATGCAAGAAGAGATTATGACACAATGCTTGCAAAAATTGAAAAGAAAGAGCGAGAACTAAACGAACATCTTGAATCAGAATTAAAAATAATTAAATCTGAAAAAGAAGAAATTGTTGAAAAAAATAAAAAAATAACAACAATTAAAGAGGGTTTAGAAGCTCAAAAAAGAACTTATGAAACTAAAACTTTAGAAGCAATTAAAATTTTAGAAAACGCATGTGGTTTAACAGTTGATGAAGCAAAAGAGTTAATGCTTGAAAAAGTAAAAGAAGACTCTAGAGCACAAATTGCTTCAATTTTTAGAAAAAAATATAAACTTGCAGAGGCAAACACAAAAAATGAAATAAATAATATGCTTTCTCATGCAGTTACTAGATATGCAGGCGAGTTTGCAGCTGAAAGATTAATTAATAATTTACCAATTAGTGATGATGAAACAAAGGGTAAGATTATTGGTAAAGAAGGGCGAAATATTAAAGCTCTTGAAATGTTATTAGGTGTTGATATTATTATTGATGATACTCCTAATACTATTACTATTTCTTCATTTAACCTTTATAGAAGGGCAATTGCTACAAAAACTATAAAAGATTTATTAGAAGATGGAAGAATTCAACCTGCTAGAATTGAAGAGATTTATAATAAAGTTAAAATTGAGTTTGATAAAAATATATTAAAAGAGGGTGAAGATGTAATTCATGAGCTTGGTATAAAAACAATGCATCCTGAACTTGTTAAATTAGTTGGTCGTCTAAGATATAGAGCCTCTTATGGACAAAATGCGCTTGCTCATACTTTAGAAGTATCTCATTTAGCTGGATTATTAGCTGCACAAATGGGTGGAGATGCAATTTTAGCAAGACGTGCTGGATTATTACATGATATTGGTAAAGCATTAACGCATGATATGCCAGGTTCACATGTAGATTTAGGAGCTGAGATTTGTAGAAGATATGATGAGCCTGATACTGTAATAAATGGTATTTATGCACATCATGGACATGAAGAGCCTATAAATGTAGAAAGTGCTGCTGTTTGTGCTGCTGATGCATTAAGTGCTGCAAGACCAGGTGCAAGAAGAGAAGTTCTAGAAAGTTTCTTAAAAAGAGTAGAAGAGGTTGAAAATATTTCAACTTCAAAAACAGGAGTATTAAATGCTTATGCAATTAATGCAGGTCGAGAAGTTAGAGTTATAGTAAAAGCTGATTTAGTAAATGATGATGAAGCTGTTATTTTAGCTACTGAAATTGCCAAAGAAATTGAAGAAAAAGTTCAATATCCAGGTGAAATAAAAGTAAATGTAATTAGAGAATTAAGAGCTCAATCTTACGCAAGATAAGCTTTAAAAAAGAAAGAATATAAAAGATAAATGAAAATAAATACACCAACAACAAAAATTATTGCAGGAAAATATAAAGGTAAAACAATTGCTTTACCTTCATTAGAAGTTACAAGATCATCAAAATCAAGACTTAAAGAATCACTTTTTAATGTTTTACAATTTGATATAATTGATAAAGTGTTTGTAGAATCTTTCGCAGGTTCTGGTTCAATTGGTCTTGAAGCAGTTTCAAGAGATGCTAAAAGAGCATATTTTGTAGAATTAGATAGAAATTCTTACAATATTTTAGTTAAAAATTGTAAAGCAATTGAAATGAATAAATGTGAAACTATGCTAGGTGATACATTTGTTCAAACTCCAGCAATTTTAGAGTCTTTAAAAAATTCTAATGATGAAATTATATTATATGTTGATCCACCTTTTGATTATAGAGAAGGAATGGATGAGATATATACAAAATCATTTAAAATGATTGAAGAAATTGAAAATGAAAATATTTTCATGATTATTATAGAGCATGTTTCAACTTTAGAAATTCCAAATACTCTTGGTAAATTTTCTTTGAAGAAAACTAAAAAATTTGGAAAAAGTTCACTTTCATATTATTTTTATTCATAGGTAGAAAAAATGTATAAATTTGCAGTATATTTATTAGTTTCATTAATTGTATTGGTTTTTGTATTGCCATTTTTTTACACTGTATCTCCTTATGAATTAAATCCTTTAAAAATATTAACAAGTCCATCTTTTGAACATTTATTTGGAACAGATAGACTTGGTCGAGATAATTTAGCAAGAATTTTAGAAGGTGGACAAACTTCACTTATTATTGGGTTTTTAGCTGCTAGTATCTCTTCTTTGATTGGTTTATTTATTGGAATAAATGCTGGATATTTTAAAGGTAATATTGATAAAACAATTACAATTATGATTGATTTATTTTTAACTTTTCCTACTTTCTTTTTACTTTTAGCCTTGGTTTCATATATTCAAGCTTCATCTGTAATTTTAATTATTGTAATCTCAATTACTGGTTGGATGGGAATGGCAAGACTAATCAGAAGTGAAAGCTTTGCAATAGGAAATAAACCATATATAAAAATATTAAAACTATCAAATGTTTCAACTATGAAAATAATTTTTAAATATTTTGCACCTTTATTAGCTCCAATTTTTTTAATATCTTTTACTTTTGGAGTAGGTGGTTCAATCTTAGCTGAATCTGGACTTTCTTTTTTAGGTTTAGGAATAAATCCACCTCAAATGTCTTGGGGTTCTCTTTTAAGTGATGGAAAAAGTGTTATTGATATTGCGTGGTGGGTTAGTTTCTTTCCTGGTTTGATGATATTTCTGGTTACTTTTTGTCTTATTCAAATTTCTGATTTCTTACAAGGTAAATTTAATACAAAAGAGATACAAAGTACTTAGTATTAATTTCTTTTTATTATGTTATTATAAATAAAAAATAACAAGGAATTTTATCATGTCATATCTTTTTAAAACACTTCTTATATCATTGTCTTTACTCTTTTTTACTGCTTGTTCTTCAAAAAATGAAGTTAAAATAAATGAACAAATGAAATCTTTTTCTTTATATAAAAATGTTGTAGTTTTATCTGCTCCTAAAACTGTACCTAGTCCTTTTTCTCTCAATTTAGGTTTAGGTGGAAGTTTATCTAGACATGTAGGTGTTAATGTAGGAACTGTTTTAAGACCTGATATTTTAAATGATGAAGCCTTAAATTTAGAAAAAAGTATTGCAATTAATAATATATCTTTAGAGAATATTGTAAAAGAAGAATTTTCAAAACAAATGAAAAATGACAGCTATTATAAAAATAAATATGTAGCTTTTGGTGCTGATTATACTGTTCATTTATTTATTCCAAAACTTGTGATTGATTCTTCACTTTTTAGTTCTAATGCAACAATAAAGATTTTTATAGATTTAGAAATATTAAATAAAAATTCTGATGTGATTTATTCAAATTCTGTAGTAAATGATTCTTTTTCATATAATGAAAGTACTTTGCTAAATAATAAAACGATTTTACAAAAAGCTCTTTTTGATTCAGTTGAGAAATCAATTGCTCAACTTATTATTGATATGAAAAGAAGTTAAAACTTCTTTTCATATTACATTTTATTTAAGATTTTATCCATTATTGAAGTTGAGAATATTCTTTTACAAAACCCTAAAATATATGTCGCTTTAGTAACATAATACCTAGGCTTTGGTTTTTTGCTATTCATAATATCAAATACTATATTTGCAACTGAAGATGAAGGAAGAGTAAAAGGTGTATTATCTTCTTTTGATTCTAATCTTTTTTTCAATTCTTTTTTATATTTTTGTGAAAAATGACTATTTTCTATATCAATATTTTTATTAAACATTTTTAATGCATTTGCTCTAAATTCAGATGTTACGGGTCCAGTATTTATTACACTAACATAAATATTTGAATTTAATACTTCTTGTCTTAGTGTATCTGTTAATCCTTCTATTGCATATTTACTTGCATTATAGGCTCCTCTAAATTTTAGTGATATAATTCCTAAAACAGAACTATGTTGTATTATTTTTCCAAACCCCTGTTTTCTAAATATTTTCATAGTTTGAAGAGTCAATTCATGTAAACCAAAAACATTAGTTTCAAATTGCTCTTTAAGTACTTCAACACTTATATCTTCAACAGCACCTGGCTGTCCATACCCAGCATTGTTAAATACAGCATCAAGTTTTTTGTCATTTTCTAATATTGTATTTAAAGCATTTGATATATCTTCTTTTTTTGTAACATCAATTTTAAATGTGTCAAATCCAAGGTTTGTAAGCTTTGTCACATCATCTTGCTCTCTAGCACTTGCATATACTTTAAAACCATTTTGTTTTAAAACTAAAGCAGTTTCTAAACCAATACCTGTGGAACATCCTGTTATTAATATATTATTCATTTAACACTCTTTTTCTTTAATTATTGGTATTATACCCAATCAAAAATTTGGATAGATAATGAATAAAATAAAAGAACGTTTAGATAAGGAATTTCAATCAAGAAATAAGCATAATGAACTTTCATATGATAAACCAGATCCCTTATTGGTTGCTAGTAGATATGATGATGAATATGTGATTTTACTTTGTGCACTTTTTGCATATGGAAAAGCAAGCTTAATTGTTAAATTTCTTGATAGTTTAGATTTTTCTTTATTAGATGCAAGTGATAAAAAAATTGATAAAGAACTAGATTCTTTTTATTATAGATTTCAAAATAGTGAAGATATTAAAACTATATTTAAAACTTTTAAGAAATTAAAAAAAACTTCTTCTTTAAATGAAATATTCAATCTTGGATATAAAAAAAACAATTCTATTCTTGAAGGCTTAGATTTTTTAATAAAAAAAATACACGAAGTTGCAGATTATAAATCTCAGGGGTTTACATTTTTAGTTTCAAGTCCTTTAAAAAGAGATAAAAACGGTCAAATCAAAGAAGTAGGAAATGCTCCATATAAAAGATGGAATATGTTTTTGAGATGGATGGTAAGAGAGGATGAACTTGATTTAGGATTATGGAAAGGTATTGATAAAAAAGATTTGATTTTACCTTTAGATACTCATACTTTTAATGTATCAAAAAAATTAGGATTATTAGATAGAAAGACTTATGATTTGAAATCTGCTTTGTTAATCACTGAAAAACTAAGGCTGTTTGATGAAAAAGATCCTATAAAATACGATTTTTCTTTATATCGCATTGGTCAGGAGAAAATATATTAAATAGAAAAACTAAATAGTTTTTCCATTTTCAAGTCTGATTTGATTTCTACCATTCTCTTTTGCTTCATATAAAAGAATATCAGATTTTTGTATAGTACTCTCATAAGACTGATGATCAGGTCTTAGGGCAACTCCTGCTGAGAAAGTTACTTTTATTTCATGATCTTTGTATTTGAAGTTATTTGATGTAACTATTATTTTAATTCTTTTTAAATATTGTAATAATTCTCTATCTAGATTAAAATGAACAATTGCTACAAATTCTTCACCTCCATATCTTCCAACAATATCATGATCTCTAGTGTTCTTTTCTAAAATTTTTCCAAAAGTAGAAAGAATAACATCTCCACAATCATGACCGTAAGTATCATTTACTTGTTTGAAATAGTCTAAATCAAAGAAAACAACTGCATATTGTGTGTTATGTCTTTTATAAGAACTTTCGATTTTCTTTATTTCGTCATTATATGCTCTTCTTGTAAGAAGACCTGTTAAATGATCTTTCATGCTTTCATTTTTAGTTTTTGTAAGCTCTTTTTCTAAAATAGTTACTTTTTCTTCTAATTCTTCTACTTTTGATTTACCAGTTTGTAACTTATCACTTACGGTATTCATTTCTTCTTCTATTAATGAGGCAGCATCTACTAATTCATTTTGTAAACTTTCTAAGCCTTTTACCCCATCTTTAGATAAATCTATAGATTGAATTTTTTCTTTAATATCTAATACATGTTTAGAACCTGATCCACTACTTGAAATAGCATCATTTAGATATTGACCCATTAGTGAAACAAACTTAGAAATATCAGAAGTTCTTTGAATAACTACTTGCTTATCTCTTTCAAATCTTTTTTCAATGAATTCTTGTATTTTCTTTTGAATTTCAAGATTAAATAATAGATTTGTATCTTTGTCTATTTGTTCAAATAATTTTTCAATTTCATCATCTGTTTCCGAACAAATAGAAGGTAGTGCAGATTGCTTAAGTAATGATACTAACTCTTTTACATTTTCTTTTGAAACCCTTTTCAGAAGAATAGGAATTATTTCAATTGGTGTTTGTATTTTATTTTTTGTTACTTCATTTTTTTCTAATGACGTTAATTGTGTTACAATTTCTTCAAATTCTATACTCATATTTAATCCTAAAGTTTAAGTTAAAAGTTTTTTTACCATTTCATTTATTCTTTTTCCATCAGCAATACCAGCAAATTTTTTACTAGCAGCCCCCATTACTTTTCCCATGTCTTTCATAGATTTTGCATCTACTTGAACAATAATTTCTTTCATACCAATTTCAAGTTCTTCATCTGAAGCCTGAACGGGTAAATATAGTTTAAAAACATCAACTTGTTCTTGTTCTTTTTCAACTAAATCTTCACGTGATGCGTCTTTGTATTGAGAAATAGCTTCTTCTCTTTGTTTTATACCTTTTTGAATAAGTTTAACAATAGCTTCATCATTTAATTCAATTCTTTCATCAACTTCAATTTGTTTAATCATAGTATTTATACTTCTAATTGAATCTCTTTTTACTATGTTTTTTTCTCTCATAGCTGTTTTTACATCATCTTTTAGTCGTTGTTTTAAACTCATTTTAGTCCTTATGTATTTAATTATTATTTTATTATATAATATTATATCTTTTTATGAGTTAAAGCTTTCAATTAACTCTTCTAATTGTAAAAATCTTTCTACTTTTTCTTCATAGATTTTTTCTATTTCTTCTAGTTCTTTTGATACAGCAACGATGTCTTTTTGCTCGTAACATTTTGAGTCCATTAAACATTCATTTATTTCTTCAATTTTTTCTTCTAACTCATCAATTTCTTTTGGTAAATTATCGTAGTCTCTTTGTTCATTAAATGAAAGTTTTACTTGTTTCTTTTTTATTATTTCTTTAGACTTTTCTTGATCTTCTTTTTTTAAACTATTTTCTAGTGAGTTTAAATCTTTTAATTCTTTTTCAATTTCTAAATATTCACTATAAGGTTGGAAACTCTCTTCAACTTCTCCATTCTTACCTTTAAAAACAAATAGTTTTTTTGCAATTTTATCCACAAAATATCTATCATGAGATACTAAAATAATAGCACCTTGGAAGTTTTCTAAATACTCTTCTAAAATATTAATTGTTGGTAAATCTAAATCGTTTGTAGGCTCATCTAAGACTAAACAATCTATACTTCTTGTAAATAATAGTGCTAAAGCAACTCTATTTTTCTCACCACCACTTAAAACTCCAATTTTTTTCTCTAAATACTCTTTTGGAAATAAGAAATTTTTCAAGTACCCATATACATGCATAGTTCTACCATCATTTAACTCAACTAAATCTCCACCATTAGGACAAAAGGTGTGCATAATACTTTGATTGTCATTTAGCATTTCTCTATGTTGATCGAAGTATCCTACTTTAAAGTCACCTTTTTTAAATCTACCTGTGTCAACTTTTAGTTTTTCCATGAATATTTTTAACATTGTAGATTTTCCAGTTCCATTTGGTCCTACAATTGCAATTGTATCTTTTTGTAAAATTCTAGTTGTAAAATCTTTTATTAAAAGTTTATCTCCAAGTGTGATACCTATATCATCAAGTTCAAATAGCATTTTCTTTTTATTTAAAGTTCTTGTTTCTTCACTATTAAAAGATTTTTGCTCACGTTGAAGTTCAACACTCATTTTTCTAATAGCTGCTGGATTTGATTTTACTTTTTGTTTTAAGTCTAGGTATTCTGCTTTTCTTCTTACATTTCTCTTTCTTCTAGCTGTTACACCTCTTTGCATCCAGTGTGCTTCTCTTTTAAAAAGTCTAATCATATTATGATGGTCTTTTTGCATGTTTTCTAAGATTTGTTGTTTTTGCTCTAAATATGAAGAATATCCACCTTGGAATTTACGTAAGTTTCCACCTTCAACTTCAATTACAGAAGTAGCAATATTATCAATAAAATATCTATCATGTGAGATAAATATTAATGTAAAATTGTTTTTCATTAAAAGTTGTTCTAAAAACTCAACCATATAAACATCAAGGTGGTTTGTAGGCTCATCAAGAAGTAATACATCAGGCTTTTTTAAAAGTAATCCTGCAAGTGAAACTCTTCTTTGCTCACCTCCACTTAAAAGATTTACATCTTTAAATTCATACTCTTTTAGTTGGAATTCTTTTAAAACTCGCTCTATCATATTGTCTAAATCCCAAGCATTATGAAACTCAAGATATGTTGCTAATTGGCTTTGTCTATTTATTAATTCATTATTTTCATAATCATCTACAATTTTTAAAGATATTTCTTCATATTCAGTTCGTGCATCTTTTAACTCTTTTAATTGATTTTCAATAGCATCTCGAACAAGTAAATTATCATCAAACTTTGGATGTTGTGCAAGCATTTCTATTTTAATAGACTTATCAATAGCTTTTATACCATCATCAGGTTCTACTTCCTCTGTAATTATTTTAAGAAGTGTTGATTTTCCCTGACCGTTTTGACCAATTACTGCAATTCTTTGGCCTTGATTTAAGGTGAAATTTGCATTTTTTAAAATAACTTTCGTATCGTATTGTTTAGAAATGTTTTGTAAGTCTATTAGTGCCATAGTAGTTTTAGCTCGTCCTATATTTTAGGGAAGTGTATCTAAAATATGATTAGTAATTGATAAATATTACTTTAGTTAATAATTGTATAAAGGCGTAAAGAATAAGAGCTTACTTATTCTTTATCTGCCTCAAAATTTCCTTTTATTGAAGTTCCAAATTGACTATACTTATCTTGCATATCTACTTGACCTTTAATTACATCAGCTTCATTTCCATAAAAGTTACCAGAACCTGTTCCTTCTGTATCGCCAGATCCAGTTAAAGTAAAACTTTTATCATCATTAATTGAACCATCAAAAGTAAAATCTGTTGTAAAAGGATTATCTTGTGTTATTAACCCATTTGATATTTGATTAGAGTCTGCTCCAAAATCAATTCCCATACTTATTGTTGTTTCTTCAGGTATTTCATATTTAACACCTAAAACTTCTTTATATTGTTCTGAAGCGTCATATTCTGAAGAATTAAAATCCCCTTTGTATGTTGCATAAGATGAATTGTCTATAAAATAATCTAGGTTTGTTAATTCTTCTAAATCATTACTTTGTGTTAAATCAATAAAGTCACTTTTATTTGCTTCAAAATCACCTTCAAGTTTTAAATCATCATTTTTTAATTTTATATCACCTTTAAGAATCTCACCATTACTTCCATAAAGATAAGCATCACCTCCACCTCCTGTAGTATTATTAGCAGCTTTAAGTTGAATGCTGTTGTCACTTTTAATTTTACCATCAAATTCTAAATCATCTTGACCTTCTACTGATATCTTTCCATTTGATACTTGGTCCTCAGATTTTCCAAAATCTATGTCCATTGATATCGTTGTTTCTTCTGGAATTGCATATTCAGTTTTATCATCATCATATTCTATATATTGTCTTTTATCATCAAAAGGACTAGCATTAAAATTTCCTATATATGTTGCTTTTGAATTATTGTTTTCAAAGTAAGATGATGGTGTTAATTCTTTTAAACTTTCTGCTAGTTCTGCCGCAGCAAGTTCATCTGCTAATCTTTGAGCCTCAGCAGCAGCTAACTCGTCAGCTAATCTTTGCTCTTCAGCAGCAGCTAATTCATCAGCAATTCTTTTAGCTTCAGCAGCAGCGGCAGCTTCTTGTGCTAATCTTTGCTCTTCAGCAGCAGCTAACTCGTCAGCTAATCTTTGCTCTTCAGCAGCAGCTAATTCATCAGCAATTCTTTTAGCTTCAGCAGCAGCAGCCGCTTCTTGTGCTAATCTTTCTTCTTCAGCAGCAGCTAGTTCATCAGCAATTCTTTGAGCTTCAGCAGCAGCTAATTCATCAGCAATTCTTTTAGCTTCAGCAGCAGCGGCAGCTTCTTGTGCTAATCTTTGCTCTTCAGCAGCAGCTAATTCATC
>Ga0193962_1001081_pt1 | contig 12729 bp, 9 predicted proteins | sample FB_5_MG_FD_140335 | JGI IMG/M metagenome (GOLD analysis project Ga0193962, IMG submission 140335) | Microbial mat bacterial communities from the Broadkill River, Lewes, Delaware, United States - FB_5_MG | ecosystem: Environmental > Aquatic > Freshwater > River > Microbial mats | place: USA...
TGCTGAAAAATTAGAATTATCTTCTGTGTTTGATAAAATACTTATTGAAAAAGTTTTGGGTTATTTGGAGTATGAAAAGATCAATCATAAAATTGCTATAAATCTTTCTATGAAATCTTTAACGGATCGAAAATTTTTATCTTGGCTTGAGGGAATTTTACTTTATCATAAAACAGCAAAAAATAATTTGGTTTTTAGTGTTACCTCTTTAAATGCAAAAGAAAATCTATTAAAATTTACGAATTTAGTGGAAGTAATTCATAAATTTGATTCAAAAATACTTCTTAAAAGATTTACTTTAAATGATTTTACATTAGAAGAATTAAATGATTTGGATATTGATTATATACGATTAGATAAAGATTATTGTACTGATATTATAAATAATAGAGTTAATAAGCATGCAATAAAAAGTATTATATTGTATGCCGATACAAGAGATATCTTTATTTTAGGAGATTTTGTAAAATCTAATGAAGATTATAAAATATTAAGTCAGTTAGGATTATATGCAACAAGTAGATAATAAAAATTATAAGAATATTGTAATTGGAGGTGCTTTTTCAATGCTTTTGTTTATGGGGTGTGCGACTCAAAATAAATACATGAGTAATGTTCAATATTATGATCAAAACATTACAAAAGATCAACTTCTACATGCTGCAAAAAAAGTCTTTATACTTTCAGATAAAAATAAGTATGTTGTAGATTCTTATCGAGATGAATTAAATGTAACAAAATCAAAAGCATTTTACAAAATGTATACTATGCAAATTAGAAACGATTATTTCAATTTAAAAGTAGATGAAAATAATACAGAAGGTAAATTAAAAGTAACTTTATCTTTATCTCGAACATATGGTATAGAGGAAGAAGAGAGAGAGTATTTAAGTAAAAATAATAGTATGTATGCTTTATTTTGGGATAGAGTTGATTATCTTTTAGGGAGAAAAGATGAGTGGACAAGTTGTGCAAAATTTCGTATAGATGAAAAAACTTCTAGCCCTTATGAAAGTTTTTTGTATGATAGCTTTTTCTGTGACTTTGGTGAAATAGAAGATAATAAAGCAAACAAATCTGATATTATTAATTTTGATATAAATGTAGATGATTCAAATGAGAGTAAAAAATCTATATTATTTCCATCGAGTACTCAATTTATAAATGAAAAACCTAAACCTGTGAAACCTTTTCCTCTTTTTGGTCAAAAAGAATCAAACAAAAAAAATAAGAAAGAAAAAGATAAAAGAGAAAAAGATAAAAGAGAAAATTTTGATACAATAGAGTTTTTGAAAACACTTGAATATACAAATGAAGATTTAAATCTAACAAAACCTTTCCATAATGAAGAGGATACAATGATTGATTTAAATGTAAGAGATTTAATGCAAGATCAAAGTATGAGTGTTGATCTTAATAATTCAAACGAATAATTGATGAAATTTACACTATTTTTTATAATTTTTCTTAGTCTAAATTTACAGGGAGAATCAGAACAAAATAAAAAATTATTTTTTGAACAAAATTTTCAATATTCACTCCATGGTAATAGTGATGCCCAATTTAACTTGGGTTTAATGTATTATAGAGGTATTGTAGTTGAAAAAGATTTAGGACAGGCTTTTTATTGGTATAAAGAAGCAGCCTTATCAGGGAATGTTGAAGCACAGAATAATTTGGCTCATATGTATGAACATGGAGATGGTGTGGGTAAAAACACCACTTTGGCATTACAGTACTATAAAATGGCAGCGAATAAAGAGTATGTATTGGCACAATTAAATTTGGGTTTATATTATGAGATGAAACAAACGAAAAAATCTATGATAGAAGCAATATATTGGTATACAAAAGCTGCCCAAAATGGTGCGATAGCTGCCCAAAATAATTTAGCAAAGTTTTATTATTTTGGACATAATATAAAACGAGACTATAAAAAAGCGATATATTGGTATGAGCAAGCTGCACGACAAAATGATCCTGTAGCTCAGTTCAATTTAGCACTGATCTATTATAGTGGTGAGGGTGTGGCTAAAAATCTTGATAGAGCACTCTCTTTGTTACTTGCATCAGCTGATAAAGGAAATATGTTTGCACAACAGAAACTTGCTGAATTTTATCGAGCAGGTACACTCGTAGATCAAGATTATGTCGAAGCTATGAGATATTACCAATTAGCAGCACAAAAAAGAGATAATCTTTCTATGTATTATATTGGGTATTTTTACTACTATGGACACGGTGTAGCAGTTGATAAAAAAAAAGGGATATATTGGATGCAAAAAGCTGTAGACAATGGATATACCAATGCTAAAAAGTTTTTAGAACGACATAATTATAAATAAATTATTTCTTTATTTATAATTTATACTCTTAAAATGAAGAACTTCCATCTTTAAAAATTGATTTTGAAAGTAGTTTTCCTTTGCTATTGATATAACCCACCTCATTGTGAATGATAATTTTTGCTATATTATTAGAAAAATCATACGCATAATCAAATATTGGTTTTACAAGAATATTACAATGATTATCTAAATAACCCCACCTATTATCTAAAGTTGTTCGTAAAAACCTTTCTTGTTTTGAATATATTGTATTATATATAGGTTTGATTTTTATCTCCATCTTTTTATTGATACATCCATATTTATTATTATTTTTTACAATGGCAATGTCACCTATAAACTCTTCAATTTCATCATATTGAGGTTTGAGTACTATTTGAAAATTTTTATCAACTAGCCCATATTTACCTCCTATCTCTATTTTCATAAAACCATTAAAAAAATAACTAATCGAATCATATACAGATTTTAAAAGAGGTTTACCTTGTTGATTTATGACACCAAACTTATTGTTTATATCCTTTACGATTGCATAAGTACTATTAGCATTATTCCCATCAAATCGAAAAACTTGCTTGTAAATTGGTTTTACCACTATCTCACCTGACTGGTTGATCAGACCTTTTTTATCACTCTCTTGTACAATAGTAAATTGTTTTTCTTTTTGAATACATCCAGAAAACCCAAGTATAAAAATGAGTACAAAAACATATAATTTACTATTCATATTATTCTCCTGGTTCTTTTAAAGAGTTTCTCGTATTGACAATTCGGAATTCTACTCTACGAGATTGTTTCTTATTTATACTCCCATTTTGATTATAGATAGGGTATAAAGAAGACAAACCATTTGCTTTAAAAGTAGGGATAATCCACAATATATTATCCCCAATATCTTTATCTATAATATTATTTGTATAGGATAAAACTTTATCTGCTCTATTTTGTGATAAAATCTTATTGAGTCGAAATCTTTCCATTTTATTATCTCCAAAACTATTTTCAGGAGAGGAGTGTCCTTCTATTATTATTTTTTGGATATATTGTTTATATTTTGAAGTTATTTTTATATATCTTGGAAAAAAATCATTCAAAATATTTTTAAATTTCTGATTGAGTGTATCTTTCCCTACAGCAAATAAAGCTTTTGGATCTCGAAAACTCACTGTAAGTGTATTTTTATCTAAGTGAGCATTCCATGATTTAAAATCATATTTAAATTCACGCATGAGATCATCATAAAGTTCTTTTATTACATATACTTCAATTTTCTGAATACTTTTTACAGAGATTTTTCTTTTATTTTTAGCATTTACTTTGACTGTATAGGTTCCATTTTCTAATGGATGCCTTACAACAAAACACCAGTTTTGTTTTCGAGAATCAATTTTTAATTTATAAGTTCCTCGTACTCTTTTCTCACTATCAATTATTGTAGCATTACCTTTTGTACCTTCACCATCAATTATTTTTCCACAGATTGTTGGGGTATGACCTAGTGTTGTATTTGTATATTTTATATCGATACTGATTTTTGGATCAAGTTTTGGTGCATACACATAACCTTGTTGAGTTTTTCTATCTGTATTGATGACATGGTCTGTTGCGATTGCTTCTACTGTATAGGTACCGTATTTCAGTTTTGTATTATCTGTATGAATACACCAAACTTTTGTTTGATGATGAATATTTGCTTTATAGGGACCAAAAATTTTGTTTTGTTTGTTTGTAAACTGCACATGTATATTGACGGCATCTCCTTGTAAAATATCTCCACAAATACTTTTTTTATAATAGTTAGTATCAGTAATTGTAAATGGATCTATATCTATAGAGAGTTTTTTTTGGCAGTATGGTTCCAAATTGTCAACTCGAAGAAGAGTTACAATCTCTTGATTTTTATTTTTTGCACTATTTTGTAATGTTGTTATCCCATAAGCATCTACAACATCTCTTTTTGCACCATTACAAATAAGAAGTTTAGAAAGATTTGTATCATTGTTTCTTGTGGCATCTATAAGTGGTGTATCTTCATAAGTATCTCTTGTATTTATAAAAGCTTTATGCTCTACAAGATAAGAACTAATATCAAATTGATGCAAACGAACGGCTAAATGCAAAGGGGTGTAACCATATTCATCTTGTTTATTTATATTTACACCTTGTTGTACGAGATATTGTACCATTGTAAAATCATTTGCTCTTACTGCATCATGTAATACATTTTCATTTGCAAAATCATTGACTCTCAATTGTGCTTTTTGACTTGCTGCACTATTTGAAAGAATAAATACTATTGATATAAATAGTATTAAAATGTTCTTATTTTTACCTCTCATGTAATGCTCCTTGTTTTACTTTTAAAATTGGTTTTAAGAAAAAATCCATAATAGTTTTTTCTCCTGTGACAATATCTACACTTGCAACCATCCCTGGTATAATTATGAGTTTTTCATTATTGTACTCTAAATAGTTTTTATCAGTTTTTACGACAACTTTATAATAACTTTTCCCATTTTTTGATTCTGTATCGACTATACTATCTGCAGAAATCTCTATAATTTTTCCTTTGAGTCCACCATATATAGAAAAGTCATAGGCAGTTAACTTGACAAGTACATCTAAATCTGGACTAATAAAAGCGATATCTTTTGGGTCAATTTTTGCCTCTATAAATAATATATCACTATCAGGTACTATCTCCATTAAATCAACTCCTGATTGGACAACTGCTCCAATTGTATTGATATTAATCTGTTTTATTGTTCCTGTTGCAGGAGATTTTATGGTTGTTTTGTCTAATTTATCTGTATCTGTAATAAGTCGAGATTTTATCTTTTTGATCTCAGCAATTATCTCTTGTAACTCTACAGATACATCAGATTTTATAGTTTGTTTTTTTTCATTCATTAATGATTGTGCTTCTTCAATTGAAAGCTCGGTTCGTAATGTAGACAATAGTGTAGTCTCTAAGTCATTTTCAATTTGATTTACCTCTTTTTCTTTATCTATCAACTCTAGTTTTGACTTTGAACCTGATTTTACTAAACTTTTCATAGCCCTATACTGTTTTTTTTCAAGTATCAATTTTTTTTCTAATTGTGAAGCAGTTGCTTTTATCTCTTTAAGTTCTTGTTTTCTTTGAAGATATTGAAGCCTTACAATATTGAGATTATTTTTTCTTTCATAAAACTTATTTTTGAAGATTTGTTGTTCACTTTGTATATATTGTTTTGCATTTTTTTGTAATTCACTTGAAAACTGCAGAAGGGGAAGCTTGTGATTATAATTGACATTAAGCTCCTCTTTCAATCGTACCTCTTTTGCTTCAAGTGAATAGATATTTTCTTGTGTTTCATCAAAAGAAGCCATAACTCTTGTAGTATCTATTTTGAGTAAAGATTGACCAATGACAACATGCTCTCCCTCTTTTACAAGAATTTCTGAAATTAGTCCACCATCAAGATACTGTACCTTTTGAATTTTTGTAGAGGGTATCACTTTTCCCTCACCCCTTGCTAGTTCATCAATAGTCGCTGTATTTCCCCAAATGATAAAAAGCGTTATAAAAGATATAATTAAAGCAAACAAGACATTGACCTCTGTAGGTATTTTATAATTAGATGCTTTATAAAGTCCATGCACAAAACCAACATCTTGAGAGTTTGTGAGGATATGATGACTCTTATTCTCTTCTTCAGTAAGTATTTGAACTTCATCTTTCCCATATTCATTTGCAAAATTGTGATGAATACTATCAAAATGAGGGATTTCTTTTTTTTCTAATGATTTTTGAAGTGATATATCCTGAAGAGAATCATTAGAGTTATGACTCTCTTCATCTTCTTTTTTGATTTTTTTTGATTCTTTTTGGTCTTTTTTTTTAGAAAATTCGTTTTTTTGAGTATCCAAATCATCATCTAAAAATTCTATAGAATCAAGTATTTTCACATTTTTCTTTTTATCGAGTTCTTTTTGAATCTCATTTAAACTGATAGAAAACTCATCCATCTAATCTTTATCCTTCATCGTAAATACCTTTTCTTTTGGTCCATCTGCAATGATATTCCCCTCATCTATAATAATGACACGATCTACAAGAGATAATAAAGATGGCTTATGAGTAATTATAATAAGTGTTTTATCATTTTTTATTTGTTCCATTTTTTTAATAAAATTGTTTTCTGTCTGTTTATCCATTGAGTTTGTAGGCTCATCCATAATAAGTATACTTGGATTTGAGATAAGTGCTCGTGCTAGAGTGATTGCTTGTCTTTCTCCTCCACTTAATCCCTCACCTCTTTCCCCTACAATTAGGTCATAGCCTGCTTCATGTTTCCCCAAAAAGTCATGAACACCTGCAAGTTTAGAAGCAACAATAAGCTCTTCATCTGTTACAAACTGTTCACTTATCGTTATATTGTCTTTTACTGTTCCCATAAATAAAAAAGCTTCTTGTGGTACGACACCAATAGCATGGCGTAGATCTGCAGCACTTATTTGTCTTACATCTGTTTTATCAATAAGTACAGAACCTTTTGTAGGAGAATAAAGATTTAAAATAAGTTTTGTAAGTGTAGATTTACCTGAGCCTATTTTGCCTAAAATAGCTACTTTTTCACCTTCTTTTATAGTCAAATTTATATTTTTTAATGTTTCAAGATTTTGATTTTTGTAGCTAAAATAAACATTTTTAAATTCAATATCTCCCGATAAATTAGGTCGACTTAACAATCCAGTACCGTGTTTTTCTCTTTTCATATCCATAATCTCATCGATATTTTTCAAAGCTATCATCGCTTTATCATACCGCAAAATCATTCCTACTATTTGTCCTAATGGACCTAAGACTCTCCCTGTAAGCATCATAGCAGCTATAATACCACCCATAGTTGTATCTCCATTTATAGCCATATATACACCTACAATAATAATACCGATATTAGCTGCTTGCGAAATAAGAGTGGTAAATGTAGTATTGATTTGGGATAAAAATTGTAATTTTTCATTGAAATAGGTTGTTTGGATTAAGGCTTGATCCCAGTGTGTTTTCATACGACTATATGCCCCAATACTTTTAATCACTTCAAGTCCAGAAATTGTTTCATGTAAAGTAGTTTGCTTGAGTTGATCCTCTTTAGCAGATTTTTCTGAGAGTACTTTAGTTTTTTTTTGTATAATAAACGAAAAAATAAGTATGATTATAATCGCAGCAACAGGTACCCATCCAAGAGGTCCACTAAAGAAAAAGATAACAAATAAAAATAAAAATATAAAAGGAATATCTACAAGAGCTACAATAGTAGCACTTGTAAAAAAGTCACGAACTGATTCAAATGATTGTAATCTACTAACGAATTGACCTGTTGAGGATGGTTTTTCATCCAATTGGATACTCAATACTTGATTAAAAATCTTATTTGACATAATGACATCAGCTCGTTTACCAGCACTTCCTAAATAATAAGAGCGTAAAATTTTGAGTAAAAAGTCAAATACCATAATAATCCCAATACCAAAAGCCATCGCCCAAAGTGTCTCTATACCATTATTGGGTAAAACTCTATCAAATACATTTTTCATAAAAAGAGGTGTTGCCAAAACAAAAAAATTGATAAAAATAGCTGCAATAATTACTTTTTGGTAAATGAATATATTTTTTTTCATAGCTCCAAAAAACCATTTTCTAGGCTCATCTATAATAATCTCATCAGATATTCTATTTGTAAAATTATAAGTAGGTTTGATGATAATGATTTGATTTGTGTATAGCTCATCTAACTCATTTAGAGATATGAGTATTTCACCTTCACTTACTTCTGGTAAAATAATTTTTGCTTGGTTTTTTTCTATATTAAAATCAAGAAGAACACATGCCTTATTATCTTTTAATATGAGTACAGAGGGGAGTGCAAATCGTGAAATTTGACTAATATTTCGATCTACAACTTTGGATACTAGACCGATTCTTTTAGAGGACTCGATAAAATCTTTTATACTCATAGCTTCATCATTTAAAGCAAAACCAGACACAAGCGTAGCTCTTGATGTTGTTCGCTTAAAATATTTTGCTAAGAAATATAAAGATGATAATAAACAATCAACTTCTCTATTTTCACTTAATATTTCTAAATTTTCTTCCCTTATTTGAGTAGTCACTCCTTAATCCTCTAGTCCTAACTTTTCTACTTTTTTTTCTTGAGATTCATAATTAGGAAGGAGCGTATTTATATCAAATTTTTGACATTCAATATTTTTTTGAGAAAGAACACTATCACTTAACTTGTTTAATGACTTTAAAATATTAAAATATTCTTTATATCTATTTATCTCTTGTTCTTCAAGGAGAAGTTTTGTTCTAAATACTTCTGTTTCTGCATTGAGAAGATCCAAAAATGTCCGACTTCCTTCTTTGAGTTGTTCTCTATAAACATCTACAATTTGATTATTAATCTCAACAGATTTTTTCAAATTTTCAAGTCGTTTTTTTAATTGAAAGTAGGTATTGTATGCTCCTTTTATCTCATCTTTTACACTATTTGTGATAGCATCCAAAATCTTTCTCTCTTTGAGCATTGCTATTTTTTCTTTTTCAAGAAGTATGGAATCTTTCCCACCGTTATAAAAATTCCATGTAGATTTTATTCTTGCTGTATAACTATTTTCTTGACCCTTTTCTTCCAAACTCAAATCATGATCCCAATCCGCTTCAAGCTCAAGACTCAAGACAGGTATAAATTGTGCTTTTTGGATAGAGATAGCAGATTTTTGTTTTTGAACGAGTGCATGTTGTGCTCGAATTTTATTGTCATTATTGATGGCTATCTCAATCGCTTCCTCAAGAGTATGAGGAATAAGTTTCTCATCTATTATTGGTTTACAAATATTACCAGAAATTTTTTGTTGAGTAAAATTTTCATAGGCACTAAATGATTTTTGTTTTTTTACCTCTTGCTCTAAGTTACTATCAATAAGTGCATTTATTTTTGATTGTACTTGTAATCTATCTAAAATTTCTCCACTAATATCTTCTTTTTCTTGAGCTAATTTTAAATAATAATTATGCGTTTTGAGTTTAAATTTTGCAAACTCTTCTAAAGTTTGATTGAGAAGAAGATCTAAATAAGTATGAGTTACATTGAGTATAATACTCTCAACAGCTTCATTACTGGTATATTTTATATTATAATATTGGTGTTGAGATTGTTCCACTTCTCTTGGAGTTTTTCCACCATCATAGAGTATTTGTTTAAGTGTTATATTTGCATTCCATCCATCTATTTTTTCGTTTGTATCCGAAGTATTATTTTTATAATTAGAATCAATTTTAGAATTTTCTAAATAAGTTGTAAAATCCAGAATTGGAAAATAATCTCCCTCTTCATTTTCTATATTCATTCTATTTTCTTTTTTGTTGTAGTGTTCTGAGATAATATCTGGATTTAAATTGATTGTTTGTTCAACTGAATCTCTTAATGTTGTAGCATTTAAATTAAAGCCTAAAAGTACTGGAAGTAAAAGATAAGAGCAACTGATTTTTTTTATTCGTTTTTTCATTGAAATAGGTATCCTTATTCATAATTATTCAAATTATATACTAAAGTTGCTAAAATCACTAAAAGTTTGATTTATAGAGTTATAAGTTTTAATTTTGTATTCTCAAATTTTATAATGAAGGATACAAAATATGTAACCTCTTCAAACAACTGATTGGAAAATATATGATTGCAAAAAAATTAGACATTACAAATCATTTAGAGAAACTTTCTTCTTTATTTAGTAGAGAAAAAGATATCAAATTAGAAGGTGACATCAATATTCATCATACTATTTTAAATGAATTAGAAAATTTTACTTTAAAAACTCCCCCTAAATTGGTAGTTTTAAACGGACCTATAAACTATTTGCAAAAGCAAGGTGTATTAAAAATTTATGAAATTTTTGAATTTGTCAAAATTATTGAGTATTTTCAATATCTCAAAACATACTCTTTTACAGGAAAACTAGCACAATGGATAGATAAAATCATTATACCTATAGAGTTACAAGCGGTACTCAATGCATTTACTGACAAGGGTGAAATAATACATGGATTTAGTGAAGACTTAGACCGAGTAGACACAAATCTCTACTCTAATAGAGATGCTATCAAACAAAAACTTTATGGGGTAATAAATAGTAAAAATCTACAACTTTATCTTGTCGATCATCAAGTTCATTTAGTACATGGTGAACAAACACTAATGGTGCGTGCTGGATTTAATCATGTCTTAAAAGCAAAAGTGATGGATAGAAGTCAAGGTGGATTTTTTTATGTTTTACCGCATAGTGTAGGGGAACTCAAACAAAAGCAAGCTGATTTAATAAATCTCAAAGAGGATATTGTTTATAAAATTTCAAAAGAGTTGAGTGGATTATTGGGGAAACATTTGATGTTTTTGAAGTATATCAATAAAGAGTTTGATAGATATGATCACTATCAAGCACGATTGGAGTTTGCGAAACAAAATGATTTTAATTTTATATTACCCCAAAAATCTCATAATAAATCTCAAAAATTAGTCAATTTTAAACATCCTGCTTTACATAATGCAAAAAGTGTGAGTATAGATTTTAGTAAAAGTGTTATTATGATTACAGGGGTAAATGCTGGTGGAAAGACTATGCTTCTTAAGTCAATCTTAAGTGCTGTGTATATGTCTAAGTATCTTATCCCTTACAGTTGTGATAGTGGGACAAAAATCGGTTCTTTTAAAAATATCAGTGCTATTTTAGATGATCCACAAAGTGTCAAAAATGATATCTCTACTTTTGCTGGTCGTATGCTTGAGTTTAGTAAACTTTTTACAAAAAACGATACTATTGTAGGGGTCGATGAGATAGAATTAGGGACAGATAGTGATGAAGCTGCGTCATTATTTAAAGTGATTATTGAAGAACTTATAGAAAAAAACATGAAAATAATTGTCACAACACATCATAAAAGACTTGCTGCGTTACTTGCCGCAAATCCAAAAGTAGATCTGATTGCAGCTTTATACGATGAAGCTGCTAGAGTCCCTACCTATGAGTTTTTACAAGGTACGATAGGGAAGTCATATGCATTTGAAACAGCACAAAGATACCATATTCCATTGGGTGTTGTAAATAAAGCAAAAGAGGTATATGGTGATGACAAAGATAAACTGAATGATTTGATCCAAAGAAGTAGTGACTTAGAGAGAGAATACAAAGAAAAAATAGCACTCTTAGATGATAAAATAGTAAAAACACAACAATTAGAAAATCATCTAAAAGATAAAAAAATAACTATGGATACACAAATAAATATTCAAAAAGACAAATTAGAAAAAGAGTTTAATGCCGCAATTACAGAAGTGAAAAAAGCAGTAAAATCAAATAATACAAAAGAACAACATCAAATCTTAAATAAAGTACATAAGCAAAAACAGCAAATAAAAATAGAAAAAAATCAAGAAACATTAGATCTAAAAGTAGGGGATAGAGTAAAATATAATAACACCAAAGGTTTGTTGATATCTATAAAAGGGAAAAAAGCAACAGTAGAAACAAATGATGGTATGAAGTTACATCTTCCACTGAGTAGCCTTCAAAGAAGTGGAAATATTCCAAAAGTAAAACCAAAAGTGGTACATATAAAAGTACAAAAACCAGAATCTGGATATATAAAACTCGATCTCCATGGTCAAAGAGCTGATGAAGCGATAGAAAACTTAGATAAGTTTTTATCAGATAGTTTGATGTCTGGATTTGATGAAGTTTTAGTATATCATGGTATTGGTACTGGAAAATTATCACGAGCTGTCGCACTATTTTTAGATACACATCCAAGCGTAGAGAGCTATCATGATGCTACAGCCAAAGAGGGTGGATATGGAGCAAAAATAATCAAACTATGAGTTATTTCATAAAAGCTTATTTGGTACTGCTATTTTCGCTCTCTTTATTTGCAGGTGAAAAAAGAGAGAGTTTACCATCATGGATATACACTACGCAACAGTATAAATATTTTGGATTATCAATAGCCAATAATCATATTAAAGGGAAACATTATCAAGAAAATGTAGCAAGAAGTAGAGCGAAACGAAAAATAATTTTGCTCTTTGAAAAAGATGGATTGAGTTACAAAACAAAAAAAGAATATCTCTCTCATTTTAAGGAAAAAAAACATATAGATCGGAATAAAAAAGTGTATATTTTGGTTTATATAGATAATGAAAACTTATAATAATTGTAGTCAAATAAAAAAGAATTAAGAAATTTAATTAATATTTAAGTTTAAACCCTTGACAATAAAGTCAGAACCTACTATAATCCGCTCCACAAAACAAGAAGAGACAAATGAAGTAATTCGTTGAAA
>Ga0193962_1001082_pt1 | contig 12714 bp, 10 predicted proteins | sample FB_5_MG_FD_140335 | JGI IMG/M metagenome (GOLD analysis project Ga0193962, IMG submission 140335) | Microbial mat bacterial communities from the Broadkill River, Lewes, Delaware, United States - FB_5_MG | ecosystem: Environmental > Aquatic > Freshwater > River > Microbial mats | place: USA...
CTATTTTTAGAGAATTCTTCTCTAGATTTTAAAACTACCCATCTAAAATTGAATTATAAATGGTGTCTTAATAAGACATCCTATAACAAAGTCATCCACTCCAAAAAAACGGGATGATGACAGTCGTTATACATAGGGAATAAATATGAGAATAAAGTTAGTTGTTTTATTTTTTACATTAATAGCTAGTGCCTCTTCTTTTGCCAAATACGTGACAACTTTGAGTGGCCCTGGGGTGGAAATTACTAAAGTTTTTACGCACTCAAACGGAGCAGTATCCTTATATATATCTGGAGAAACTACAAATATTGATAAGTGCACAAGTACTTTTAGGGTTTATATTCCTCATGATCTTGAGGGAGGACAAAATTTGATTTCAGCCGCTTTGATGGCATTTGCATCTGGTAAAAAAATCGGACTTCATGCTTCACATTGCGGTACTACGACATTTTGGGGCGGAACAGTTGATGTTCCTATAGTCGATAATTTATGGGTGAATAAATAAATTAAAACATAACAAACTCATGCATCCCATGCGGGATGATGAGAGCTGTTATATTATCTGCAAAAGGAATTCGTGATGAAAAATTTAAGAGCCATATTTTTTTTATTAATAGGGCTGCTATCCCTAGAAGCTCACTCAGCTGGTTATTCTAATTGGGCAGTGCCTACTCATGTTGAATTGGTCAGTGGCGGCTTGCTTGTTTACGGGGAGTTTGGCAATCCACATGGCTGTCTTGAAACAGATAAATTTTTTGTCTCAGAAGCAGATGCGAGATTTCAAACAATAGTTTCAATGTCCTTAGCTGCACTTATGGCGAAAAGAGAAATGCAATTTTATGGTGCTAATTGTACTGATGAAGTAAATTTTCATTGGGCTGGACTTGCTATTAACGAAAATCTTCATGATCACCCTGTTTATATTAAATAACGAAAATAGATATAACTAACTCATGCATTCCATGCTGAATTATGGAAGCCGTTATGCGAATCCAGATTGAAAATTTGGATTTGATAGTTTGTTTCTGCAATAATGCGCAGAATTGAGAAAAGTCAGCAGTTGGCTGACAACACATGGATGTGAGTACTTCTATTTCAAGAGAGTTCTTTTCTTGATTTTAAAATTACCCATCTAAAATTAAATTATAAATGGTGTCTTAATTAGGTATCGTATAACAAAGTCATCCATCCCAAAAAACGGACTGATGACAGTCGTTATGCCTATTAAATTTTTTGGAAATTTATGTCACTTATTCGAATAGCATTATTTTTTCTGGTTTTCTTTTCAAGTGCAGTATCAGCAAGTACAACTTCAAAAATAGAGTCAATACTATTGTATGAAGCTGGTAACATTGTTTATGTTTATCCCGTAGGAGGGGTGAAAAATGCTCCTTCATGTCATGGCTCAAATAGAGACTATATGTCATTCAAAATGGATAGGCCTATGTCTAAGGAATATCTTAGTTTGCACATGTTAGCATTTGCAGCTGAAAAAACTGTGACTCTTTTTTCTCATGGTGTTTGTGTAGATCAGAGTATTTCAGAAACACTATCATACTTATTGGTAACTAAATAAGGCATAACAAACTCATGCATCCCATGGGGGGGATGAGAGCAGTTATAGAGTAGGTGTCACATGAAACATATACTTAGCGCGTTTTTATTATTTTCTTTTTCCGAAGTTGATTGTTATGGGGAGGTTGTCCTCATTATGAGAGGGCATGCTAACTGTGCGGTAACTCAGCCTGATAGTAGTGTTGTTCACCATATTGCATTTTGTACTGAAGGTTCTGGAAGTAAGTGGATTTGTTCCAATTTAAACAGTGCAGATGCAGTACTATTGAGTGCGTATGCAACTGGAAAAATTGTTCATGCATCGATGAGTGATGGAGATATGTAGGGTGGTGATTGCTCAACTTTATTTCATTATAAGAAAATTAATTACGTCTATATGGGTAATTAAATCTGTAACAAAATCATGTGCCCAGAAAAACAGAATGATGATAGCCGTTATACGAATACCGATTAAAAATCTGGATTTAAGAGTTTATTTCTGCGAGAATTAGCGGAATTGAGAAGCGTCAGCGACTGGCTGGCAATACATGGATGTGAGTATTTCTGTTTCAAGAGAGTTCTTCTTTTGAGTTTAAAATTACCCATCTAAAATTAATTATAAATGGTGTCTTAATAAGACATCGTATAACAAGTTCATACATTCGCCAAAAAAATTCGAATTATGAGAAGCATTATACTGTATGGAATTTACTAATGAGTCGTCGAGATTAAATTATTATTTTTAATGGTTTGTTTTCTTTTAAGTAGCACTACTTTTGCTTGTGGTGGATTTGGTAATGGAGGTGACGGTTGTGCAGATGCTGTTACTGGTGTTCAAACAGAGAATGGTGATAAGATCGAGATAACTACGACTCGAACGTCTTGGTATTCTGGTCATATTTGTACTGGATCGAATCGAATTCAATTTTCAGGAACTGAGCTTGAAAAACAAGCTGCATTGTCTAGAGCTATGGCATCTTATATGGCTGATAAAGGCCCTATATTTTTTAGATGTGCTGTGAAATTAGCTAATGATGTATGTGGCTGTACTAACGTCGCGTTAGGTAATAGCTGGCGAGATTAGTTGTATAGAGAACTCACATATTATTTTTTTGGAATTGCACGCTGTTATGTGAGAGGTAGGCATCTCTAAATGTTTAGAGAAGGTTTGCTTTTTGTCATTCTTTATTGGAGGTTGTTGTTTCTGACTTATTTTGAGCAGGTGATGTTAATACTCTAGGTATTGACAGAGTCAGTGTCTACTCGCTCTTTGTTATGAAAATTCACCTCGAATCTAGTGCAATAATTATAAAATTAGGACGTAAAATGTTTAAAAAAATACTAGTATGCTCATTGTTAGCTACTTCACTAGAGGCTTTTTCTGATTATTATAGTGATTCAAATGGATCCTTAATTAGTGAAACCAATATAGAACAAGAGTTGCGTGAAACGACCGAATGTTTGTCTAAAGCAGGTGGTGATGTTCAAAATTGTGATTTGTATTATGCTAAAGAAATCTTTCCTAGAGGAGGAGATGGTGAAATCTCATCTGCTTTTAGTGGCGATATTAGCTCAAGCGAAGATATTCTTTCAGAGGATAGAAGTATATCTAGTTTAAGTAAAATATATGCACGCTATAGCGGAGCTGAAGGTTCTGCTTCTTTACCCGCTGAATTTGAGCATACTCAAAGCTGCGAATATTTGAAAAGCTTAATTGAGGGTGAGTTTGCTGATGAAAATAACCCAACTCATCCTGCTACTTTGCCTTCGAATGATACCACAGGTATGGCATTTAATAAAAATGCCTATTATAGCTGTGAAGGATCTGAGGGATTAGGTATTAAAGCGAGCAGTGTCAATGGAACGGCACAAGTAACGATAGGAACAGAAAATGTTGTTGTACCTGTAGATGTTGATTGTTATGGAAAACAGTTTAATTTTAACGGTGGTTTTCATATGGTAAGTGAGTGTGGAAAGTATGGTGAGTTCCAATTTAACTTTAATGGTAGGGGCTCAACTAACTCTCCTTTAGATACCTGCACTAACTTAGCACATAAGAAAAACTTCAATTGTACAATACATCTTTCACAAACTTGGGATTACGAATATAAGCGATTTTATCAGGTAGTTGCTTCACCTCTTACATTGGATGCGAATTCACAATCGGGCGTAGTTGATGATATTGAATATCAAGTAACCATTAATTATATTTATCAAAAACAGCGTACTCTCCCTGTTGAACAGTGGGCTAAAGGCTGGGTGCCGATACAGGTTGGTGGCATTACTACTTTTATTTTAGCTCCAGTTAAACCTTCTTATCCTATTAGCAGCTTCACCACAAATGTTATTGATCGTGTTTATAGAAGTGTGACGGCTAAGAATAATGCTGAATTGACCTTAGGGTGTGGAGCAAAAAGTAGCACTTTAGATATGACAAATAAATCAGACAGATTAATACTAGAATCATTTGACATTGCAAATTTGATCACGAATTGTAGTGAGTTTTCAGTATCGATTGACAACTTAAAACCAATCAACGGTTCGAATGTATATTGGACTGTGGAATATGAATGGTCGCCGGAGGAGGCACTTGTTTGGGATAAGTATGCGGTTTTCTTACAAGAAAAAATCAGTGATTCTTTAATTTCGAGCGCTTATATTAATCAATTACGAAATGCGACAAATGAAAGTACAAATGATAGTCAATTAATTATTAAAACGTTAACTGAGTATATTATTGGCCATAATGTGGATCCAGTGAATTTTGTATTCACACCTAGTGGACTGTGGGCTTTTTTATTGGCGGAAGGTAGTGATTTCGATATTAACAGTGATGCTGAGATTCTAGCTGAAATTGAAAGTCTGGTAGAACGTCATGGAAGTTATGGTGATATTATTTTCAACTTCAATAGTCGCGGTGAAGTAGTTAAGAGTTCTATAGAAAGTAGCGAAAATGTGAGACCAATTTATTGGAGAGCTTTCGCTAGAAGCCATTATGCTAAGAATATTAACTTCTTAGATAAATATAATTTGTTGAAGCAAGCGAAAAATATTATTGAAGTTAGTGACGCTTCAGGTGATACCTCAACCTTACAAGTACAAATGGATTTAGTGGCTAACGCCGCGGAATTCACACGTTTTTATACTATTGATAAAGTAGAGCGCTTCCTTGAAAGTATAAGTACTCGTTCTGATATAGAAGAGAGCTTATGTAATGAGTTAAATACTTTACGCTCTGAATTAAATATCAATACAGAAGTGTGTGCTAATTAAAGATTATTTAGGATAAACATTAGATTAATTCCCTCAGTAAGATTTTTCTGCTGGGGGTTTTCTATATAGAAAAGGAATAAATAATGAGAAATATTCTATTACTGATTATGCTAATAACATCAGTCACGCACGCACTCCCCTTAGATATTGATGTTTCCAATCCTCCGGCAGCAGTATTACTTGATAAAGAAAAGACACGGTTAAACATTGTTAGTCGTAAAATAGATGAGTCGGTTCGAGCTTTTGATGCTTTGATAGAAGGACATCGAATTTTTTCAGAAGAGTTATTGCCGAAGGTTGAGGTTACTACAGCAAAATATTTAGTCTGGTCTAAGAAATTATTTGTATTAAAAGATATCTTGGCTGATGTAAATGGTCTGACTAGTACTCAAGAAGACAATTACCGGGCAGGTATTTTAGAGGTGTTAGGGGAGCTTTATGATATTACCGTAGAAGCCAATGATTTGCGTACACGTATTAATAATATTACTCAAGAAATATACTTAGTTCGGACTTTATCCACTAATTACCTTACTGCGAATGATTCTTTAAGTTTTCCAGCTGATGAAAATGTATTTGATAAACTTAATCAATTTAGAAATGATTTGCTTACTTCTTTGGGTAAACTTTCAGAAACTGTTGACTCTGGTCTTGAAACTAATATGAGACAAGCCATTAATACGACTAAGGAGATTGCAAATAACTTATTTGTTATTCGATCGTTAGATTATCCAGAACTTGCAGCTAAGTTAGACGAATTACGTTCTTATACTTTGCTTAATACCTTTATGGAGCCTAAGTATATTGAAATATTTGATTACAAAAAATTAATTGCTAAAGCTGTTCAGGTTAACCGTCCTTATGCAGCCGTAGATAAACTCGAAAAAATGGAAATAAGAGCGACTAGTTTAGTTACGCAAATAGAAGAGAGTGAATTTAATAACGAACAAAAGAACATAGCGATAGCCCGTATTAATAATTCGATAAGTGAATCGCAAAACCTGATTAGTTATGACCTGTTTAGTGTCATGATAGCCCAGCGTTATTCTGGTTTACCTTACGTATTTAGGGTGTGTAAAGATCCTGATAATGAACAGCGTTACAATTTTGATTGTGGCATCTTGCTTGGGATATATGGTTTAAAGCAAGAAACAATTATGAATCTTGAAGAAGACAAGCTAAGGTACCTCGAAACTCAAATGGATAAAATTGTGCAAGGAGGTATGGGTTATGAATAAGCTAAGAATTACAGAGTTTTTTATAATTATATTCAGCAGTCTATTGTTAAGTAACATTGCTAATGGATCTTCGGTAGATGATTTAGATGATTTAATTGGTCATGTAGATTGGTGTTCAAGTACTATACAAGAGGAACTGAAGCAAGAGCTGAAAGATGGTGAGAACTATTTATACTTAAAGGTGCTTGGTTTTACCCCTATTGATTACGTACCTTTTACAGAAGGGCAAATTAGGCAGCTATTGATAGATGCTGAAGCTATTGCGAATGAACAGCGTGAGCAAGGTGAAGACCCAGCTACTATAGCGTCTCTTATGTATATTGAGAAAGATCCTTCTAGCGGTATAGATTACATTTTTATAGTAGATGATGAAGATTCAAGCACACTTAACCGACACCGGTTGGGGGAGTTTATAACTTACTTAAATAATCAAGAGCGAGATTTGAATTTAGTAGGCCTGAGCTTAAGAGGTTCATTTGCTGATGGTGATAAACTGATCGACCCAAGTGACCCAGCAGCTGGAAAAAAAGGACTTGATTTGTATGCGGTATTTAATGACCCTGTTGGTAGTATGCAGGATGCGTTACAGGATTTTAGAACTACTGCAAGAATGAAAGTTGAAGCTTGTGTTAATCAAATACCTGCTGATCTTTGTCCTGTTCTTTTACATGATGATATTTATAACAACTTAGGTTTAAAAAAGAATACAAAAATCACATTAGATGAGTGGTTAGATGTTGATTTAGCTACGTTCATTAACGCCTCTAATGTTGCGGCTATGTCAGCCTGTGGGACAACGGGTATTATCTTTGGTTATATGGGAGATCCAATATTTACCTCTGTAACGCAGGATTACCCCAACGGTGGCACTTCTGGTTATGTGATAACTCAGGCTAAATTAAAGCAAGGGGTTTCTCTTTCTGCAGATGAGTTTGCAAATATAATAAATGGTCGAATTTCTCTTTTATATGATGATTTAACTGACTCTGATTGGACGCATTGGATTACTTATATATCAGAAGATTTTAAAAGTGACATGCTTAAAACACATCAAATTCCAGTCTACTTGCAGAATTTATCTAATGATACTACTGAATTTTTTAAACCATTAAGAGATCTGAGTACTAGAGTTGTAACAGCCGTTAACGATTACGCCAGTGAAACAACAGATTCTTTAGCTAACTTTTTCGGTATGAAAATAATTGAAGATTCAGAGTCGCAAAAGGCTGATCCTCCCAAAGAGGGAGATGATGATATTGATTGGGGGGAGATCTGGTCTGATGTGCAAAGTACAGTTAAAGATCTTAGAGATAATTACAGAAGTTTAGAGCGACCAACACCTCCTCCCTTAGAAGTCACCCATTCTCGCCCTTGGCGCCAAGAGTTGGGCAATTCAGATAATCTAGCTGCTTACATTGAAACGCTAACGGAATTAAGGATGGGTGAGCAAGAAATTGATGATATTAGTAAAGCTCAGCATGCTTATGCTCATTATGCACGTGCGTATGCAGAGGCAGGTATTAGCTTTCGAGGTGAAGATCACTCTTTATTAGGGGTAGCAGCAGATGCTTATGTCGGGTTGGATAAGGTATCGGCTAATTTTGATTTAACCGTTATAGGTTATAACTGGCCTAAGGATGAAGGAAAATGGGGCGAACCACTAGCTTCTATTACCGAAACACATACTTGGCAAAAATCAGAAAGTGTAACGTTTGCCACAGTAATTTTCCCTGTTGGTCCGATTCCTGTAAGACTAGAAGCCTCAGCTTTTTCTGCAGTTGGCTTACAGCAGAGCTATGGCTTAGTATCGCTAAAGGTGTATGCACAGAGTCGACCTTTTGCAAAATCTGGGTTAACGGCATCTGCTTCGATCGACATAGTTATTCTTGCTGTAGGGGCTACGGCCAGTATTACTGTTGTAGATGCCAGCGTACCATTAACAGCACAAGCTGCCTTGATACACGATGAGGCAGGCCGCCCTTATTTATCTATGGAGTTAAATGGTAGTGCTAACATCCGCATGTTGGATGGGCATGTCTCTGTTTGGGCAAAATACTATGTGCCTGCGGCTTCTATTCCTCCTTGGAAGAAAAAACGGGTAAACAGGGTATTATTTGAATGGGAAGGGTTTGGTTCTAACTTACCTATTTTTGCTTTTGGAGTTGATGTGAGTCGCAGTGGTGTGAATGTGCATGGTGATCCTCTTACGTTATCACCAGATCAAATAGATGAAGGGAATACTCTTAGGTCTAAAGCCGGTGCCATTAATGACTACCAGAGTGCAGTTGAAAATCGAATTTTAGGAACCATAGGTATTATGGTAACGCAGATAAATGCACTCGATAATCAAGCCTTATCAGATGATGCAAATACCGCTTTATTTGTGCGTAATGGAATATCTGATGATATAAACCGCTATAAAACTGAAATGATTAATATGTTTAATGCAGAAGACCCAAAACAACGCGATACTGATGGCGACGGCGTAACTGATCAAGCTGAATGGAACAATGGTACGATTGCCGATAACCCTGACTCAGATGGAGACGGTCTACCAGATGGTTATGAGTTATCTCATGCTAATTTAGATGCTGAAAATAGCGCCGATGCCATTATAGACACTGATGGTGATGGTTTTACTAATCTAGAAGAATTTTCTGCAGGTAGTGATCCTAATAATGTGAATATTACACCAGATAATATAATTGCCATTTTAATGGTGCCTATTTTAAGTTTACTACTTAACTAATTGGAGCATGATGAAAACGGGGCTATGCCCCGTTTTATTTATTATTTTATGAAAAAAAATGCATCGATCCTACTTGTATTAGTCTTGATTATTACAGGGTTAATTACAGCAAATCAATATTTTAATAATGGTTTTAATTATCATTGGCCTCTTAATAAAGAACTAACTTACAGCATAGATTATAAGTCTGAAGGTGAAAGCTATGGAAGTAAATTAGCATCGGCACTCTCGGTAGTGGGTGATCAGAAAGTAATAATAGCGTTAACGGGTCAACTCAAAGTTCGTAATCAAGGTGTGTATCAAGATGGATATTTATTATCTATGACACTTATGCCTGATACCTTTGTTTATGAATACTCTTACTCAGGGAATAAACAGAGTACGCCTTCTGCAGAATTAAATTTTTTTGTTCAATGGAATGAACAGAATGGATTTAGTGATATTTATATAGAAGATACCCCTGTAAGGGAGTATGAGCACCTAATTAAAGACATCCTTAATATTATTCAGTTAAAAGTTCCATCAAATAAATTAATAACTTGGAAATCTATTCATGAGACTATTTTCGCAAAAGAAAATGTTTCTTATCATTATTCCACTAGTTTTTTCTCGGGCTTTATGGAAGGCTGTTTAAGCAAAGAGTATGATTTGACTAATACAAGACTGTTAGTGTCTGGTGTTGTCGAAACTTGTTTTGATAACCAGAATATAGTAAAGGGAATTTCTGGCTTTAAAAAAGAACAGTATGTTGATGCCGGTAAAATTGTCTCTGATAATTCGAAGCATATCTCTCTTAAATTATTGTCCGAAATTAACTTAGAAGAAGTGGTCTCTGTGGATTTGACGAATTTTCTCACGCGGAATGTTCAAGGGACTTATGCCAAGAAAAGGCTAGAGAAAAAGCAAGATGAACAGATCGTGGCGGGTAGGACATTAGAAAAGATTATGCAGCCATTGCAGTTAGAAAAAGCTATTGAAATTAGTGATCAAGCAAATATTTTTTCTAGAATAGCTGCATATTTAAGATTATACCCAGAAAAAACAGCTGATATTGGTGCTATATGGCAGCAGTATGAGGTTACGGATTTTCAATTTAGTTTAATCTCTACTGCGCTAAGATCATCGGATACACCTGAGTCTAGGGCCGTATTACAACAATATGTGGACGTTCAAAAAGTTGGCCCAGCTAAGTCTCAGGTTTTATTAAATTTGGCAATGATGACACCTGAATCAGATACAATTAAAAAATTCTGGGGTATGTATGATGAAGCAGAATCGGTTAATGAAGCGGCTCATGCGCTGATGGGACTGGGTATAATGGCGTCTAAAGCTGAAGATGGTTCTGAATTAAAAAACAATATTACGAGTCGCATTACTACTGAATATAATCATGCAAGCTCTTTAGAAGAGAAGCGAAACCTAATAATGACTATGGCTAATACTCGGGATTCTGTATTTACTGAGATTTTAGTCACTGAAATAGAAGAAAACGAAGCCTTGAAGTTGAGCGTTTTAAAGTCTTTTAAAGATATAAGAAATGAAACTTCAAAGAATGTTTTGCTTAGTTTCACTGGTGCGGATAATGCGCAAGTTAGATACACTTCTTATAAATCTCTTGCTACATATGAAATAGACTCAATATTGTTAAATCGATATGAAAAAGCTATTTACAATGAGCCTAAAAGACACATTGTTGAAATAGTGTTGGTGAACATGTCTAAACAAAAAGATAATGCTAGTGTAAAGGCAATTGCCCGTGATTATTTAAATGAGTGCCCTTCGGTAGATCTGTGCAAACTGGCTAAAGCCATTTTGTGAAAGTCATGGATGAAATTAGTGGAAAGGAATGTGGATTTTTCGTCTAAAAAAGCAAGTTCAATATAATTGTTTAGATTTTAAAAACTTCAAATTACCAATCTTAATAAATCGATTCTAAGTGTGATGTTGGAATTAATTTATGAAAAATACAACGGTAATGTAACGAAAATAGAGCTAAAGTAGTAAATGTCTTCTATTAACTGTTTGTTCCAAGTATCTACAATTTTAAAAAAGAGGCAGGTATGAAATTAATAAGGAATAGTAAGAAATTCACTCTCTTAAAAAACTTTTTAATTCTAATAACTCTATTAATCGCTTGCTTGTTTAATACTAGCTGTTCTTCTTCCTTTCTTTTCTCACAAGACTCTGTTGAGATAACGTACAGATCACCAGACCGCATCAGCTTTCAGGGTAAAGGCGCAGGGGCGGGTATGGCTCTTATGTCTACAATGGGGCCTGTCGGTATTGCGTTAGGTGTGGCGATTGATGAAGGCATTGCCAAAGATATTCGCAGTAATGCTGAAAGTAGCGGTATAGATTTTAAATCAATATTCAAACAAACCGTAAAGCAATCTGATCAGTTTAAGCAAGCCGAAAGCATCGAAGTTAAACAATATGGCTTTGTTATTAAAAATGGCTCTAAAGACTATGTAGCCGCAGAAATACATATTTTAGTTACTCAAGGTGGTGACGTTGAACAGCGAAAATTAAGCAGTTGGTCAGAGCAACAAGACTTGGAGCGCTGGGTTACGTTGGATGAATTAAAGACTGACCCTGATGTTATTAAGGAATTGTTCTTAATGGCTTTAAAGTAATAAACTGTAGTATTAGACTATTTACGAAAGATCTCTGGTAATGAAAAGCCTCTCTCGCATCCTATTCATGCTATTCACATTCTTCTTATCAATAGAAGCCGTATGGTTTAGTTGTGATTCTTATCAACGCCAGCAGTTATTAGAAAGCCTTGGGCGTGACGATTTAGCACTTATTATTCAGCTTGATCCTTACTATCCGCTATTGCCTCAAATTTATCTGTTAAGACTCGAAGATCACGAACACAGCATAGAAGAGATGCAGCAAGAGTATGAGCAAACTTCTAATCAAAGTACTATTAAAAGCTCACCGCCGAAATCTAAGCCACAACAAATCGATAACAATTTAGATCCATCAAATTGGCAATCTATGGGCAAACGCTACGCGGCAAAGATGTTATGCCATAAGCCAAAGACTCAAAATCTCGATAACGTGAAAAAACAGAAAATCTATAAATGGGTCGATGAAAACGGTCGAACGCATTTTGGTGAAAAGCCTTCTCTGTCTAAGCAAACTTCAAATAATGAAGTCGAGGATTTAAGCAAGCAATACGCCTCACTTCAGCAGGAAGTGAAACTCACTATCGAATACCCGAACTGGGCAGGGGATAGTTTTATTGAAAGCGAGATTAAAAAACAGGGAAAAATGGTTCACAAGGTATTGAGCCATTACGTGCCTAAAGTCTACCAGCGCCAGATAAACCTAAAAATCATCTTGTTTAAAGATGTGAAAGAATTTGATGCGCATCGCGATGCACAAAAAGCCAATGCTCAGTGGGGGGCTTATTACAGTTCTGTGAGTAATAGCATCTATTTGCCGCGTTACCCTAATATCGAACAAACCATGGCCATTGCTCGCCATGAAATGACTCATGCGATGCTTGCAGGAATGATAGGGCCTGTGCCAGTGTGGCTGAATGAAGGCTTGGCTGAATATATGGAAAGCTTCAGCTGGCAAATGAATACGGCGATTGCTCAGCCGAGGGTCGATCAGTACCGACGACTGCAGAATGCCAGTATAAAAAACTTAGCAGCGACAGAGCATCAAGATTTTTATGGTTCGAATCAAAGTATGAATTATCTACAGGCTGGCGCTACCTTGTATTTTTTACTTGATCACCAAGCGGGGCGAGAATGGCTTAAGCGTAGTTTTGCTTTTTATGGCCAGAATCCGTGCCGCAAGGTGAGTGGTCATCAGCTATTTAGCCAGACTTATCCCGGTGGGATTGAGGGGGCTAGTGATAATTTTCAATCTTGGCTAAGCAAGGGC
>Ga0193962_1001083_pt1 | contig 12711 bp, 10 predicted proteins | sample FB_5_MG_FD_140335 | JGI IMG/M metagenome (GOLD analysis project Ga0193962, IMG submission 140335) | Microbial mat bacterial communities from the Broadkill River, Lewes, Delaware, United States - FB_5_MG | ecosystem: Environmental > Aquatic > Freshwater > River > Microbial mats | place: USA...
GCCTGTTTAAAAATAGATGAATCGGCTGCAATCCCATGAAAATGGCCCCAATCCCCTCAAATTTTAGGCCAATAGTCCGGCTATTAACAGAAAATTTGAGAAAATTGGTTCTCATTCTCATGAAATTTCGCTTCGATCCCCTAATTTTTAAACAGGCTCTTAACGTTGTCAAAGGGAACCCGATCAGCCCTGGGCTGTTGTTGAAATCATCAACAAAAAATATGGGTTTCTAATCACCTATTTTGGGGCTACTGCTGAGTATAAGGCCCTGGGGCAGGCTTTCCCCAAAAATGGAAGCTTCATCTGCCGACTCAATGGGAACGACGGTCTGAATCATGTTCAATGATTTTTTAGGAGCTTGCATCTGTTCAAGCCACGGCACCATTATTTGAATGATATCCTGGGAAACATCACGGGTTCGATCACCGGTTTTCCTAAGAATCTGGGCCAATGCCGTAGCGATCTGGTCTTTGGGCGTCCAACTGATTTTCATCAATCTTTTTGTCCACCGCTCCACCTCTTTTGCCGGAACGACCCTATCCACAGACCCATAAAGTAGCTCTCTTGCGCCGATTCTTGACAACGCCCAAAACATCTGATGGGGCGTTTTGCCCGGTTTCAACTGGGGGATCAGCTTTTTTGACAAAGCGATTTTGTCCTTTATCAGCAGCCGTTCCATGTTTGCTGCGGCCATCCACACTTCGGTCATCTCCTGCTTAGGCACTTTTTTACCGGCACCGTTATCCGTCAATAAATAGCTGGAAACATCCTGGAAAAACTGCCGCTGTTGACCGGCGGTCAATCCCCCTGCAATGCGACGGCAAAATATCCACCATTCAACTGCATTTTGCTTGGCTTTGGGAAAAAGGCTTCTTTGTAAATAAACTTTCCACAGTTTTGGAATACGCGCTTCATCAAATGCATCCCCAAAGCCCGGTCTGATACAAAACCCGGTCAAATTTAGCCACCGGATTTCATGCTCCGGGCTATTTCCCCGCCATTTTACATTTTCAATCAGATGATCGGCCACGGCTCTAAGGAAGGACAAGGGCCATTTATTTTTCTTTGTCTCCACCAGTTTTTCTATGTTTTTTACAACGGAAGGCAATTGGGCCCTGTCCGCAGATCCGGAAAAGGCGTCCGTCAACAAATTGCGGACATTATTTACAGTGTCATCATCATAGACTTCACCCTCGTTGGCTTCTCCGACCTGGGGTTCGCGCAATTGAAACTGAAGTTTCCAACGATGGGATGACACGCTTGAGCGGCACCACATCGCAAGCGTTCCCATTTCGGTATATTCTATTTCAACTTTAACCGGAATCTGTTTCGATTCCCCTTTTTTTCCAAATTTGATGATGGTTTTCAGCGGCGGCAGCGGTGTCAGGGAGTCATCAACTTGCAGAATATCCCCACTTTTATCACCGGACCTGAAACTGGAACTGAACATTGAAAAAAGAACCGGCTGATTGGTTACGACCTCAAATTCCATCTGTGGCAGCTGGATCAACGATCCTTCATCCAGGCCACGCTCCACAACGCACAGTACATTTTCACACGTTGGGTCACAGGTTTCATTTTGGGAGCCACGTTTGCCCTGGAATTTATCCGAAGCAATGCCGATATAATAACTTCTGGGACTACCGCTGCCCACACGCACCCCAATGCCTTGTTTGACAAGACCATAGTAAGAGGCCCCCAAAGCAACAGAAAGGTCCGGATCACTATTGTCCAGCAATGTCGGCAGCGACTGATCCTCACAGGAAAACCATTTTCCGATGGCGGACCTGATTTTATTTTGAAACACAGACGGTTTCAATGAGCCGCCATTAAACAAAATATGATCAGGTATGGGCTCTTTACCCAGAATTGTTTTAACACTTTCACGATGGCGTTCTAAAAACCATCCGATATGGCGGGTTATTGCAGGTTCCTGCTCATATGGCAGCCCAAATTCGGCAATTGCCTTTCCCGCTTTTTTAGGATTGGCAAGGCTGGGCTCAACTTCCGGGAAAAAGCCCTTGCACAAGATATCTTCCAACTCATCTTTTTCCAGATCCGCTGACAAAGTATTTGCGATAAGAGAACGGCCCTCTCCTCTTAATACAATTCTAACCCGGTTTTCATCACCTTTCTTATCACTGTCCAACAAAAGGGTTTCTTTTGCGGACCGGCATTTATAGCTCAGTGTTTTCCACTGATCCGCCGTAAGATTTGCTTTTTGCTTAAATTTTGTTGCCACATACCGGGCCAGGGTCAGGTCAATATTGTCTCCGCCGAGGATAAGGTGGTCCCCGACAGCCACCCTTTCAAACCGCGGACTGCCTTCGGCCTCTTTCAATGAAATCAAGGTGAAGTCGGTTGTGCCCCCGCCCACATCGCAGACAAGAATCAGGTCATCTGCTTTGACATGGGACTGCCAGTCATGCTCATGGCGTGTCACCCATGCATAAAACGCGGCAAGCGGCTCTTCCAGCAGCGTGATATTTTTACTGAATCCGGCATCCCTTGCCGCCTTGAGCGTATATTCACGCGCGGCTTCATCAAATGATGCAGGAACGGTTATGACTGTAAATTGATTTTCAAGAAACAAATCCTCATCTTTAACATGGTGATTCCACGCTTTTCGAATATGTCTCAAATATTCACTGGTGGCTTTGACCGGGGATATTTTATCCACATTCTGTGACCCCCATGGCAAAATCGGCGCTTCACGGTCGGCCCGGGAATGACACAGCCAGCTTTTTGCAGATGAAACCAGCCGGGATGGAATTTGTGAACCATGCTCCCTTGCAAACACACCGGCAAACAGATCACTTTCCTTTTTCCATGGATGTTTCAGCGCATCTTTGGAAACATCGTAATCACCCGGAATATATAAAAACGAGGGCAGTACCGGAGCAGGCGAAAACTCACCCGGCCCAGTTAATTGCGGCACCTTAAAAACTTTTATTTCATTGCCGATGCCGTCACCGGCTCTATTTGTGCCTATGCGCGTCAGATCAGCGTATGATACCGCTGAATTGGTAGTTCCCAGATCAATTCCGACCACGTATCGTTTATCTTGAAAATCCACAATAATCTCCTACCCGTCACTACACCTTGGGCCTTACATTCAGCTCCAAACGCCATTTGCGATCATCATCCCGTGAGCAGGCCCAAAATTCGAGCGTGCCGATCTCGGTTACCTTGACTTCAAAAGTGACAGGTATAAATCCCTCGTCCGTTCCTTCCAGCTCAGTTTCAATGGAGGTTAAGCCTGTGATACCCATATCCTCCCAATTATCTATCACATCTCCGAGCTGATCGTCGGGGCGATTGGGAGAACTCATGATATCAAACGTGACTTTTTCGCCCACCACCAGATTAAACAAACGATCCTTACTTTCGGCCTGGCTGCCGTCTTCCATGCCAAAAGGGGCAATGCAAAGGGCTCTGGTGGGCATGGCAAGCCCTGGAATGGCCGGCATGGCAGCTTCAATGGTCATATAGTAGGACATCCCGAGTCCACCGCGTATTTTAATGCCTTCTCCACGGGCGGCCTGGCCATAATAAGAGGCACCCCAAGCCACGGATAGATCAAAATCCACCGCATTGATCTGCCTTATTTCTCCACTCCCGGCTGCACTGTGCCACTGCTTCAGTACATCCAGAACCCGTTCTCTGATCAAAGGAGACTTCATGACGCCGCCGTTAAATACGACCGCAGTGGGCAGTCTAGGATTTCCCTGGTCATCTGTATGAGACGATATAAATTGAGCCAAATGCCGCGTGATGGCAGGGTCGGATTCATAGGAAAGACCAAACTCTTTCATGCCTGTTGCACTGCTTCCCGCAGGCTTGTCATCCAGGCTGCATGCCGGGAAAAAGCCATCCAACACGACCTGCTGTACATCTGCCAATTTCAGGCTCAGCTTAATCGTTCCTTTAATCAGGCTGGACCCTCTTCCCAAAACCGTTACGGGATATTCATCAGCACCTTCGGATGAAAACAGGTTCTCTTTTGCTTTTCTACAGGAGTGAACAAGTCCTCGCATCTGCCAGGCATCCAGTTTCTTCTTTTTTTCCCGAAGCTTTGCCGCAAGAAAGTATGAGAGTGTTAAATCCAGATTATCACCCCCAACAAGAAGATGATTGCCCACGGCAACACGTTCAAGATTTAAAAGGCTATCCTCCCCCTCGTTCACCTCAATAAGACTGAAATCGCTGGTGCCGCCGCCGATATCACAGACCAGAACAAGATCGCCTTTTTCCACCTGATCTCTCCAGTCATCACCTGCTTTGTCAATCCAGGCATAAAAGGCGGATTGCGGCTCTTCAATGAGGACAATGTCTTTCAACCCGGCCATTTGCGCAGACTTCACCGTCAGTTCTCTGGCCACGGCATCAAACGAAGCCGGAACCGTCAGGTAGATGGCTTGGTTTTCAAGGCAAAGATCCGTATCATCAGCCGCCATTTCATGATTCCAGGCATTTTTTATATGCCTGAGCAGCGCACACGAGGCCTGGACCGGAGACAACTTCTCGATATCTTTTGTGGTATCCCAGGGTAAAATAGGTGTTTCTCTATCCACCGCCGAATTGCACAACCACGACTTTGCCGAAGAAATGAGTTTATGGGGAACTTCGGCCCCTCTTTCTCTGGCAAATTCACCTGCGACAGTAACCGTGTCTTCTTCTTGCCATGGCAATTCTAAGGAGTTTGAAGCGTCTTCGTGCCCTTCTTTGACATAAAGAAACGAGGGAAGAGAATCTCTTAATTCAACCACCCCGGGGCCCGTGAGTTGCGGCACTCTGAAAAGGTTTATTTTTGCCATTTCCCTGGGGGCTCTTTCAACTTGCATGTCTGAATAGGCCACCACGCAATTTGTTGTCCCAAGATCTATTCCAACGATATATCGGCCCTCTTTCACGGCACACTCCTACAAATAAATAAAAATTTTCTATTCAACTTCAACTTCTGCCGGCGCAACAATGGAGGCATCCTGTACATCTGACAGTTTGGGCACCTCATTTTTTGCCGCCTTCCATCCCCGATGCCTCAACACCCCTGTAAAGGGCGGCTCACCGGAAACATTCCCCGTTAATGTGATGGCATTGGGGTCAAAACCCGGTTCAACGTCAACGGTATCCCCTTCTTCCTTATCAATCACCGGCACCAAAGACAGATACTTATCTACACTTTTCTTGCAGTCTTCCTGTATGCTTCTAACGGCAGCGCCAATCTGATCATCATCATACCCGGACAGTTCTTCTGCAAAAAAATCCAACAACCGACCTTCTCGTTGTAACACCGATATAAAATGCAGAAAAAGTCTTTTTTGTCGCTCTTGTTCCAGTCGTTTTTCTGCAAAATCTTTTTTCTTTGCGCCTTCACCACGTTCACGCCCCTTTTTGTCAGCAGGCATGGAAGCAAGAGTTTTCAACAATGACCCCACGCTTGATTTCAAAAGGACCCAAAGAATAAGACCTAAAACTAAAAAAACAAGGACTGTGAATATACCAATGTAGGCTATATATTGCGTCGTCGCTATTTCTAAAAAATGAACCAGATCAGCCAGAGTTTGAATGGTAAATGTCTCATTAATTCCCGGAATAGTAATTATGCCGGCAGATCCTGGGGCAAAGATGAGTGCCAGTTTCTTGAGTCCGAAAAAAATTCCGGCACTTACCGCCCCACCAATGATCAGCATAAACAGTACAATAACTGTAAATGATTTTGTCGCATATGCCTTTGTTGCGTTCACGATGTATTTTCTCCTGATTTTTTGTATTTTTATGTTTTATTTTATAAATGTAACTCGTTAAATTAATGTTTAAATTTAGCCGCACACCCACCTTGACATTTCCTGGATAGATGAGATGGTAATACATCACTTGGTGGACTAACATACTAAAAAACGCAGGTGCATGAAACCTTTTTTCAGCAATTCTAAATGCGGTTTCCGGGCAGACTATTTTCTTTGAAATTTTGGTTCATATGATTAGGACCGTAGACGTCCTAAAAAAGGCATGGACAATGCCAAACGGGGAAAAAACGATATGTTGTTAATGGAGTTAGGCCCATGATCGGAATAAAACATTCCAAAATATGGTTTAGAATTTTCGTTCGTATTCAAGGCGTGGCAATGGGAGCATATTCGAGATATGTGCCCAGTGACGCAACGCGGAAGGCGGCTTAAAAGGCAAGCAGATGGGCGATTTTATTTTAAGCAGGGGCCTTAGCACCGGTACTTTGCGAGTTTAAATACTGTCGTACAGGGTCTCGTTAAATCCGATGTAGATGTCTTTTTTAATCTTCAGGGTGGGTGCCCTTAAATTCCCGCTTCTTCCCATGGCCGCTTTCAAAATTTTTTCTTTATTCTCCGGGGTCGGTTCAAAGGAAATGCTTTTTTTACCTTTACCAATATGTATCATCCCGGCAGCTGCCAGGATGGTCCATGCCTGATCTGAATCTATTTTTTCTTTTCTGGCATCTGTCTTATCGGCAATGCTTATTTCTTTTTGCTCAAATACCTGTTGAGCTTTTTTGCACGACACTCAGCCATTTCTCATATATGCCCAGTCAATGGTCATCGTTGTTTCCTCCACAAAGGGGGTGAAAATAATTCATTCATACCATAGCATTTAACTGGATTAAAATGATTTTTTATCAACCTGGCGGCTTTCAATTTGACCAGGTGACAAGGTATTGGGCAAGAATCTCATTGGTACTGGTATTTTTTATCTTAACCGTAATTGGAAAAATGCCACCCTTTTCATCGGCATTGCTTGGACATCGTTTAAGAATGGTGCCGGTGTTATGTAAGGCTATTTTACCGTCATTCATTAATCCCAGTACATTTCCTTCGACAACCAATACGATCTCTTTTTCTATATTTTTTAAAATCCGGGCCTGGACTTTATTAATATGAAGGAAAATAAATTGATTTAAATTTTTCGTCGAAACGGCTGTGCCTTTGCCAAAATATTTTTTATTTTGCCATATGCAACGTAAAGAAGATGGTCCAAAACATTCCTTACACGTTTTAAATATAGACAATTGATCGGCAAGCCCTTTTTGTATGGAGATCTTCAAGGCTGACTTGGATTGGGTGTATTTTATGCAAGCATTACCCAAATTGGTGCATTTAATGGGTTTGCCGCATAATAGGTAATTGTCTTTTGGTTGACAGTCGTACCACCAATTTACAACCTTGTACAAAAGAAAGACGTTTTGGTCATCAATGTAATATTTTTCAAATCGATAATCGTTAACGTATATTTCAGAGCAAGATGCCATGCCGTCGCTTAAGTGAAGATATAAAGAAAACACCAATAAGGGTATTACCCCTAATATTTTTCTATATCCGGCAAATTTTCGTACATTCTCATCTATTTTTAAACAGGCCCTTAAGCTCACAAGCTCGCCTTCAACGTTATGTGGTTTCTATGAATTTCATCTCACCGTTCTTTTCAAACTCAAACATGGGTCCCCAAGCCACTTCCCAATAATAACCGTCGAGATCAGCAAAATATCCGCTGAAACCGCCCCAGAAAGTATCCTGCGGTTCTTTAATAATCCTGGCACCGGCCGACTCTGCACGCCTTATAATTTCAACAACTTCATCCTTGCTACGGGCATTGTGAGCAAGTGTAACACCACTAAATCCGTTAGGTGTTACAGGAACGTCGGATGAAATGTCTTGGGCAAGCTTTTCAAAAGGATACAGAGCAATCCAGGTTCCGGGTAATTCAATAAAAGTGATCCCGTCCGATATACGGGGAGGCGTACCAAGTACAGCCTTATAAAAATTTGTCGCTTTACTTAAATCGGTTACGCCAAGCGTTAAAATGGTAACTCTCGAAATTTTCATTATTCTCCCTTTATAGTGCATACCTCATTCTCTTTGCGAACAACCCCAATTTTTGTGCGGCCTCAGACATCATAACGCACATATTCGGGGACAGACCACATTTTTGAAGCTAAAAACGGGGTCTGTCCCCTATTTCGCCCTATTTTGCTGATTTTTTGAAGATAATGACCACATTCAGCCGCTAACATAGGAGGTCGGCTGAATTAAATTGTTAGGCGATGATGGCCATAATTTTTCAAATTCATTTTCATCAAATGACGGAACAGATACTCTTTCGAGACCTTCGGCCGGCGAAAGATTGTTGTGCTCATGAAGAAACAAAACTAAATCGTGAAGTGAATTACAGATAAGCTTTAAGCGCCTTAGACAAAAATTGCTTTTAGCATCAGACATTGCCCCTTTCAATAAATCCGCTAGTTGCACCAAGCCTTCATTAGAAGCAGCTATTTCATCATAATTTATTCTAAACCGATGGAACGAGATGGTCTGAGATGCGTTAACTTCGGTTTCAGCAAGTGCGTCACCTATTTCTGATTGCATTAGTTGAAATACGGGCTTGTCTGTTGAGATTCTGTTCTTTGCGAACTGTTGCAGACTTGTTTCCGCAAACATCCGTTCAACTTTTTTTACATGATAATTAAACTCGTTAGTCTTATCGTCTTCGCTGAATTCCAGAAATCTAACCTCTCTCTTTAATACCTCGATCCAAAAGAAGTATCTCGCGAATAAATACATTGAACTTATCAAGTAGTGCCGTTTGGTCATAGGCCACGAACCGTACATCTGAGCATTTTCATCTTCAGCAAGTAATACTTTGTTTTTTGATTTAGATTGCCGCTCACATAAATGCCACAAGCGATCCTGCAAATCAGATGCAGACACAAGAATAATGCGGGAGTATTTTTTTACCGTTTCTCTTATATCTGCTTGCTCATTGAGCTCTATTTTCCTCTGATTTTCCCAATCACGATTAATGGCTTCATGATCTTTAAGATCTTTTCTCAAACGATTTTCAAGAAAATTTCTAGCCAGGTAGCCAAGAATCAAGACTGCGGCACCAGTTCCGCCCAAGGCGCTAAAAAATGTTTCTGCAAATGACAACCTGAGCCTCCTTCCGTCTCCTGCTTACAGTGTTAATATCTGAAAAATATTTTATAAGAAACTCTCTATTCCTGTTTGCGTTTGTTGACATTTATCACCAGAACACAGCATATATGCAGAATCGAAAAAATCAAAAACGTTAAAAAAAGTGGGGAATACCATGAAACACAAAAAAAGCGGATACAGGCATTTACTGTTTTTTGTTGTAGTTCTTTTGGCTGCACTTGGGGCAACAACAACCTTGGCATATGCCCAGGATCCTGAAGGCACCCCGATGAAGCCGGACTATGCGTCACGTCGTTTTTGGGTCCATCGGCAAGCAAGCCCTTCCAAACCTGTTGATGTGTTTTTTGTATATCCAACCATTTATTCCGGAGAATATCCGTGCAATATGGACCTGAACAACCAGAGGCTGCGCGATATCGCAGGAAAGTACATCCTCAAGGCCTATGCCGGTGCTTACAGCAGCCAGGCCAACCTTTTCATGCCCTATTACCGGCAGATGTCCATGGCAAAGCTGGATCCTGATTCGGATATATTTAAAAGCCCTTATTTTCTGATCGGTTATAAAGATGTATCCCAGGCCTTTGACTATTATATGAAGCATTTTAACAATGGGCGTCCATTCATCCTTGCCGGGCACAGCCAGGGGGCCATGCAGCTTATCTTACTCATGGCGGAACGCTTTAAAAACGTCGCGTTACAAAATAAGCTTGTGGCCGCTTATTTAATCGGTTATTCAGTCACAAAACAAGATTACAGCAAATATCCCTGGTTCAAGGCCGCCCAAAAAGAGGACGATACCGGCGTTATCATTTCATACAACACCCAGTTGCCCGGCACCACAGGTTCACCGGTGCTGCGCAAGCATGCTGTGGGCATCAACCCTTTGAACTGGAAAACCGATCAAACGCCGGCCCCTGCAACGCTGTGCCGAGGTGCGGTTTTTTATAATAAAACAACATATAAAATTCAGCAGGAGGTAAAAGGGTATTGCGGTGCTCAGCTTGATACAGCTTCTGGTGCCCTTCTTACCGCCCCGCCGGATCTTGCCGGACTCGACCTTAACGGTTTTCCCCCCGGCGTGCTGCATATGTTTGACTACCCGTTCTGGTATCGCAACCTGGAATATAACGCCGATGTACGTATCAAGGCATTTCTGGCTGGAAAGTAGTCGTAATAATAAGGGCCAGACCACACGTTTGGGGCTAAAAACCTTGGCATAAGCCTTCTCATGGAAGGTTCTTAAAAGGCATACATGAATTTAAACCAAAATTTTTCGCCTTTAGGTCTGTTTTCAACGTTGGTATCAAACTGCACCTTTGCATTAAAAAACATATTTTTGTAGTTGTACTGGATGGCAGGACCAATGGAAAATGCCTTACCCTTGCTGTTGCTGATATCGTTCCCTGAACGTTCGTCATCCGTGGACTGAAGATAGAGCATACCGTTAAGGCCGAACATCCAGCGGCCTAAGTGCTGTCCGACCGTGTAATCACAGATAAATTCATGTCCAGTGGTGTAATCGGTGTCTGAATTCTCAAAATTTATCAGATACTGCAGTTTTGCTGAAAGTTCAAAACCCGTGTTACTGATGTAGGTTGGAGCAATAATAGGTGCCACAGTCCAGTAGTTTCGACCAATACTGGCCGCATCATTGACATCATATTCTCCCACAGGAAGCCAAATGTCCAGTGCGCCGATAACATGAAAATTTTTGCTCAGGTGCCAGCCCAATATCATTGGGGATACTATAATATCACCAAGTCCGGTTGTGGATGCATCAACACCTGCCTGAACAATATCAACCTGGGAATCAACAACAGGGATGAGGGCGTGCCAGGCTACACTGGCCCCGAACAGGGTCATGTCAGAGACATAAATAAAACGGAAAGTCGTTCCGGTGACATCAAGATCAAAATCCACAGGCACTTTGTCACCGTTGCCGTCCATTAATTCGTCTGCAGTGTAATGAAAAGCGTAAACAATGGAATAAAACCCAGGGCCGGGCAAGGCCCCGCTCATGAAATCCTCGTTGCCGCCCAGATAGGCAGAACCGCCGCCTTCAGCGGCAAGTGCACTGTGAAGCGGACAAAAAATCATGGCCAGTACAAGTATGAAGCCTGAAACTGCCTTAACCGATTTTAACAATTTTTGAGCATACGCGTTCCGAAGAAAAATAGTTTTTTGCATAAAAGATTGCCTCCTGATATTGTTTTTTTATGTTATCCAAACTTGCAAAATTTACTGATACATTTTTCCGTCATGATTTAACCAACCTCCTTCATGCCGCCCATTGGGGTCGTGGTGGGTCCAGTGAATAACGCCACCCTTTGAATTCCACTCGTACTGGCCATAGAAATTTACATGATCATTGACTTTTAGAAATTTAATTTTTGGCGCAAGATCAATGTTGTGTGCGATTAGCAGTGTCTGCTTGGAGTTCAATTTGAGAATAAAACGTTGGTGTCTGCTTCCTTTGTTATCATCTGGTAAAATTTTCATCACTTTACCTGACCCACCAATTTGAACGCCGCTAATTCTATTTTCAAAGACATTTTTTAAAGCTTTATCGCTTGTGGAAAGTTCTGCATTTGTAAAAGGAAGAAGTGCTTTTATTGAGCGTATGGAAAAACTATCATGATATGGGGACACTACTGCATATGCCCCAATACAAATTAAAATTATTATAATAAATTTTTTCATTTCAACGACCTATTTAAATAAGTAATGACGTAAAGTATTTCTGTGTTTTCTACATATCTTCCAGATATAATAAGGGGACAGACCATATTTGTGAAACAAAAAACGGGGTTTGTCCCCTATTTTGGTCTTTTGTGTCCCTATTTTGTGCTCAGAAATGGGGAGTCCTATCCCGATTAAAAGCTACAATCTCATCACGGTTGTTCTTGGCGGAGAGTATTCCTTTATGCTAGAGCGGAACTCTTCATTTTGTAGCCCGAAGTCATTTTTTATGAATTGAGCGACCATGTCTATTTCTGGAAATAATTTAGCTTTCGAAATTCCAATACTTGCTAGCTGCTTCAAAATACACACTTTGTCAGACGACTTAACTATAAACCTTTTACCATTAGGAGTATGAAGCCATTCTTCTGGTATTACTGCTGGTGAATGCTTATTCCCATTGATACCAAATAAAAGGAATGCTCCTTCTTGCCGAATTACCCTTGGATTATCCATTTTAGGCTTAACGCAAATAACACTTTGGATGTGATTTGGATCTATGCGCTCTAAAAAATGTGGTTTTTCTTGTTTAATATCATGCAGCAGCTTTAAAGCATGATGGTTATCTTTTCGATGAAACGCCCGATAGTTTTTGGAAAATTTTTCTGCAATTTCGAAATCACCTTTTGACATTGCAACATTTGAGATTACACAAACTGTATCACTATCAAAATATTTAACCCGAGGCTTTGGAACTTTAAACATTATGACTTCGCCATCGTTATTCTTTTCGTCATCGCCGACACATGCAAAATAAAGTGAAATCAGTGGATTTTCAGTAAGATCAAGTAGCCTTGTAGGTAAATCGTAGTGCTGCATTTTTACTAGCTTATCAAAACTTGTTTTCATGCTTGAAAACTCGCTAGGGCACCGCATAATAATCTCTCGTATAATCTTATCTTCGTTCGAATACCATTGCGGCTTGCGGTAAACTGATGGAATAAGTTCGTATTCCTTATCTGCGTGGCCTCTAAAAAATACACCACTATCCATACCTTGTAGCTCAGAC
>Ga0193962_1001084_pt1 | contig 12708 bp, 7 predicted proteins | sample FB_5_MG_FD_140335 | JGI IMG/M metagenome (GOLD analysis project Ga0193962, IMG submission 140335) | Microbial mat bacterial communities from the Broadkill River, Lewes, Delaware, United States - FB_5_MG | ecosystem: Environmental > Aquatic > Freshwater > River > Microbial mats | place: USA...
GTCAGAAATGAGAGAATCGAAGTGATTTCCTTTGATTTCTAGTAATACTAAGTGCTGTAGAAGTAAAAGTTAAATATAAACACTTGGAAGAGTAGAAGCGAGTGTTCATATGAGAAAAGTAGCAAAAAAACACTTATAAAAATAGAAGCGAGTGTTTATATGAGAAAATCAGCAAAATAACACTTGAAGTAAGTATAATTACACTTATAAATGCTGAGATTCTGCCTATATAGTCAAAATTCAGAAAATAAAAAAAGATACATATATAGAAAATCTATATATGTATCTAAAATTACTATACAAATAAAATATTAGTCTTCTAAGAAATAATTAGTGAAGAACTCATCTAATTGATCCCAAGTTTCAGGGTCAAATGGGCTTTTCAATCCACTTCTTTCACATCTAACCAAAATATCTTCAGTAGTTTGATCCTTAACAAATGAGAAATAAACCTCTCTAGCCTTGTCTAAATCTTCTAAAGACATGAAATAGATTTGGTAAGCAACATTCATAGAAGTACAATAATCGAAGTTATATAATGGAGAAATAAAGATGTGAGGAACTTGAGTCCAAGATAAACAATATAACTCATAATCTTTAACCATATCACCATAAATTTCAACTAAAATGCTAACATATAAGTCGTTTAATTTTTCAACAGTAGGATCTTCCATTTCATTAGCTAAAAGCTCAAATTTAGTCAATAAAGCTTGGAATCCGAAATTTCCAGTTATAGCACCATAATGTAAAGCTGCTTCAGCATTGTCAGCATCATCACCATAAATTTCTTCATAGTAATGAGTTGCTAATAATTCTAATGCTTGAGAAGAAACTTCTGCAACATTGATATCTTTCATATAACCAACTCTAGCAGAATCATAGTTATGATATGCATCCATGAAATGTCCAAACTCATGTATAGCAGTTGATAAAGTTTGACCTGAACCACCTGCAGTTAACATAAGAACAGGAGCGTCATATGAATCTATATGAGTACTATAACAGTTTACTACATCATTTTCTCCAGTACTCATAAGATCATTAGCCATCATGTAGTCATAACAAGCTTTTGATTTATCACTGAATTTAGCTGATACTTGGCCAAGATTTTTAACTAAATCTTCTGATGACATTTGCTCAGCAAAGTCAGGATAAGGTAAATTGAAACCATATTTAAATTTATCAATAAGAAGTTGAGCTGTTTTTTTAGAAGATTCAGTAGTTCCTGAGTCTTCAGAGTAATAATAATCATTGTAATTATCATAACCTTCTATAGCTGCAGCTTGACGTCTAAGTTTTAATAAATCTACATATCTTTGACCATTCTCAGCATTTAAAGTTCTAGCGTAATAATCATAGTACATAGTGTAATCTTCTTGACTAGTAGCATTATTCATAGCTTCTAGAACATTAACTTCACCTTTTCCATCTTCAAAATCATGAGATAAGTCTCCAATTTGATTTTGAGATTCCATAGATAAGTCATTGATTTTCTTTTGAACTTCAGCTAATTCATCTTTATCGTATGGAATTAAATTATTGTCTTCTGAAAATAAGAAAAAATCTCCGTAATGTTCTTCTAATTGATCAGCATACTTAGATGCTAAACAAACTTGATCATATTCAACGTATTTAGCTGAAATTTCAGGTCCTTTTTCTAAGTAGTAGTTCATTTCTGTTTCATAGAACTCATCAGAGTGATCCATATCAAATCGTACATATGATAATGTACTCATGCTAGATTCTTGTATAGCTTCACTTACAATAGCCTCATTGTATTTAACAAGAGTGTCGAAATCTATAGCTTCTGCCTTAACAGCTTCAGTAGCTTCTTCCAATAATTTGATAAGTGTTTCAACTTCATATCTTTCATATTTCATCTCGTCAAATTTTACAGTTCTTCTTTCAGCAGGAAGTTGTGAAACTTCAGGTGGAGTGTATTTAGTAGCTCCACAACCTGTAAGTGAACCGAGTAACATTACTAATACTAGTAATAGTGATAATATTTTTTTCATTAAAATTCTCCTTTTTTATCCTCTAAGATCTGCTACTATTCTATTTGTTTTAAGTAAACTACCTAAAGCGTCGTTAATATCATTAAATATAATATCAGTGTTCAAAAGTAATTTAGAATACATACCTTCATTGCCTATGATTCCTATAGATAAAGCAGCTTTAGATGCAGCATGCATATCATTTAATCCATTACCTATAAAAATACATTTATTTTCTCCAAATTGTTTTAGTACTCTCAGTTTTTCCTTAGCAGCAGGTCCTGTAGGAAATCTTAATAATGTGAGTGGAAGTCCAGCTAAATTTTCTGTAGCATTACCATTTGTATCAGCAGTAACCACGTAAATTTCTAAATCCTTACTCAAAACATTTAATTTTTCTCTGACAGAAGGGCTAACGAAACCGTCTGTTGCAATAGTACCATTATAATCTAATATGAGATATGCTAAATTAAGAATTCCCACTTCAGGTATATTTATTTGTATCATATCGACTCCTTTGTAATGTTTATAAAAACTGTCTTTTCAGAATAGTAATATATTTTGTTAGCTTAATATAGCTATAACAAACTTTTCTTGATTTATTTTTTATTAAATATATATTATTCGCTTAATAACTCATCTAATTCATCAATAAGTTTACCAAATAATGATAAAGCTTGATTGATTGGTTCTGGTGAACTCATATCAACACCAGCGATTTTTAATAAATCTATAGGTGAAGCACTTGAACCGCCAGATAAAAATTTCTTGTAATTTTTAACAGCTTCTTCTCCTTCATCTAAAACTTTTCTAGATAATGCAATAGCAGCTGAATAACCAGTAGCATATTGGAATACGTAGAAATTGTAATAGAAGTGAGGAATTCTTGCCCATTCTAAAGCTATATCTTTGTCAATAATCATGTCTTCGCCAAAATATTGTTTATTTAAATCATAATAAACATTGCTTAGAGCTTCAGCAGTAAGCGCTTCTCCTCTTTCGGCCATCTCATTAGTTATCATTTCAAATTCAGCAAACATAGTTTGTCTGTAGATAGTTCCTTTGAATTGATCTAAGAAGTGATTGATTAGAGCAGCTCTTTCCATTTTATCAGTAGTAGTTTCTAATAAATGTTCCATCAATAAAGCTTCATTAAAAGTAGATGCAACTTCAGCTACAAATATTCTGTAATCAGAATAAACAGTAGGCTGATATTTATTAGAATGATAAGAGTGTAATGCATGTCCCATTTCATGTGCTAGAGTGAATTCATTATCTAATGAATCATGGAAGTTTAGCAATACATAAGGGTGAACTTTAGCTCCAGCAGAGTAAGCACCACTTCTTTTTCCTTCATTTTCATATACATCAATCCATCTATTATCAAAACCAGTTTTCAAAATATCTTGATAATCTTTACCTAACGGAGCTACTGCATCATATACATTTTTCTTAGCAGTTTCGAAATCAACTTTTGTATCTACATTAGGAACTACAGATGTGTATAAGTCATACATATGTAACTCATCAACCTTCATAAGTTTTTTTCTAAGTTTTACATATTTATGCATGTGGTGCATATTTTTATGAACAGCATCAACAAGATTTTTATAAACAGCAACTGGTACATCAGTTCCATCTAAAGCAGCCTCTAATGTTGAATTATAGTTTCTCATTTTAGCATTGAACATAAGAGATTTTACTTGTGCATCATAAGTAGATGCTGCAGTATTTTTGAAATTATCCATTACTTTGTAATAAGTTTCAAAAGTGTTTTTTCTTACATCTCTGTTATTACTTTCTAATAAAGAAATAAAAGTTCCTTGAGTAAGAGAAGCATTTTCACCTTTTTCATTTTTAACATCAGGAAATGTTAGGTCAGCATCAGAAAACATAGAATATATTTTTTCTGGTCCTTGAGCCATATCATTAGCAGCAGCTAATATTCTTTCTTCTTTATCAGAAAGAATATGTGCTCTTCTTCTTCTAACTTCATTGATTGCTCTTCTGTATAATTTTAAATCTTCATTTTCTGCAAAGAATTTTTCTAAAGTCTCATCTGAAATAGCTAATAACTCAGGAGTTACGAAAGCCATTTCACTTTCAAATTCAACGAAATAACTATATACACTACCTATCATAGCTTGATAAGTTGGGTTTTTAGTATTTTCATCACTTTTTCTAGATGCGTATTCAAATAAATTTTCAATTTTTAGAGAAACTGCATCTGATTTTTTGAAATAATCTAGCAAAATATCTGATGATTCTCCTAATTTTCCTTTGAATGTAAGTCCTTCTTTAGCCATTTCTTTTAAAACTTCAAAATCTTTTTGAAATGCTTCATCTGAAACATACATATCTTCTGTTGCCCAAGTGTATTTTGGGTCCATCTCATTTCTTTTTTTAATCTCTGACATATATACTCTCCTTATTATTTTAATCGTTTTCATTATAACATAACCCGCCTAAAAAATAAACACTTTTAGACGGGTTTCAATATTAAAAAAAATTAATTTTGTATTAAATGTTATGTTAATTAATCATCAATCTCGAATATTTTAACCATTTCATTCATGCTATTTGAATGACCTGAAAGCTCTTCGGACGATGCAGCTATTTCTTCTGAAGTTGCCGAATTCGATTGAATTACATTTGTAACCTGCTCAATTTGTTTGGCAGTAGTTTTAACTACCTCAGATTGTTCATTGGTTGCATTGTTAATATTATTAATCAAATTACTAGCCTGCATAGTTTGATCAACAATGATTTTCAACTCATCAGCTATGGCATTAGTTAAGTCAACACCTACTGCTACATTGTCTACTGATTCTTCAATCAATATAGTAGTATTTTTTGCAGCTTCAGCTGATTTTGAAGCAAGATTTCTAACTTCATCAGCAACTACAGCAAATCCTTTACCAGCACTTCCAGCTCTAGCGGCTTCAACAGCGGCATTAAGTGCAAGTATATTAGTTTGGAAAGCTATATCTTCTATAACTTTAATTATTTTACCTATATTTTCAGAAGATTCATTGATAGTTTTCATAGCACTTTCCATTTGATCCATTTTTTGATTGCAATCAGTAACATTGCTAGCAACTTTGTTTACAAATTCAGTTGCATTAGCGCTATCAAGTGCATTAGATTCGATTCTATCTGATATATCAGCTATAGATTCAGATATGTGTTCAATAGCTTCAGATTGATTAGATGCGCCTATTGCGAGTGCTTGAGCACCATCTGCAACTTGAGATGCTCCAGAATTAACTTCTTCAGCTGAAATTGTGATATCTCCTATGATTCTGGTAAATGTATCAGATAGATTCAATAAAGATTCTTTAATTTTAGCAAAATCTCCATTATATGCCTGGTGTAATTCTACATTTAATTTTCCATTTCCCATATCATTCAAAGTATCAGTTATTTCATTTATGTAAGTTATGTATTGTTTTAATTCCATAGAGAATTCTCTCATTGCATCTGCTAGAAGTCCAATCTCATCATTAGAATAAACATCAACTTCAGTGTCTAATTCTCCATCAGCAAGCTTTTTAGTTATATCAGCTAATTTAATTATTGGTTTTGCTATTTTTTTAGTTTGTATAATTAGGAATAAACCTATGATGATTCCTCCACCTAAGAATATAGCTATGATTAATTTTATGACTCTGTTTATAGCTGCACGTACTTCACTAGCTGGTACAAAACTAACTAATTTCCAGTCATTTTCGCTTAAACTTGTAACAGCTCCAAAATATTTAGAACCATCAGCCTCAAAGTCAGTAACACCTTTTGTGCTTTTTTCAAATGCTTGTTTCAGAGAGTCATCGATATTAAGTTCACTAATATTCTTACTAGCATATTCGCTGTCTTTGAATGAAACTATAGTACCGTCATTTGTGAATAAAGCGAAAAAGCCATCTAAACCTGCATTTTTAGATTCTATGTACTCTACTATGGTATCAATTTTAACATCTGTAGCAATAAGTCCAACTATTTTTCCAGACTTGTTTTTAACTGGAGTTGCAATAGTTAAAATCTGTGATTTAGTAGTTAAATCTATGTAAGGTGCTGTTATGATAGTAGAATCACTTGTTATGCTTTCATAGTAGTCTCTAGTTTTAAGATTGAAATCATTTCCAGCTATCCAATAGTCAGAGGATATTAAATCATTAGAGTCTAGTGTGCATAAGTATATGCAAATCATGGAATCTTTTTCTAATCCTACTCCACCTAGCATCATATCCATCAAAGGCTGATAATATTCAGATTTATGATAGTCATCACTTGGTCTCAAAGTTTCACACATTTTCACAGCGTTGTAATCGTTTGCTGCTTGTTCCATAATCGTCTTATATCTTGCAAAATACTTATCAATTTCAGATGACACTAATTGGTCATTATTTGTAAGAATATCAAATTGATTGTTTTTAAATTCTGCATCGGCGAAAATTCCTATGGCTACAGCAACTAATGCAAAAATAGCAACTGTTAAACCACCAATTTTTAGGAAAATCTTCTTGCTAATTGAAGATCTTCTTTTTCCTTTTTCTTTTTTCATATAACCACCTCTTTTAAACTTCTTAACATATATTATAGCACAAAAAGAAACGTTTTTAAATGTAAATATATAAAATATTTTTATTGACAAAATAATGCTTTTGGTATATGCTAATGAGGATAATTGAATATAGTAATCAGATTTGAAGGAAGATGGGTGAAATTCCCACACGGTCCCGCCGCTGTAAATACTTAGTTTTCTAAATGCCACTGAGAGATTGGGAAGGCAGAAAATGTATGTATGAGTCAGAATATTTCGCTGATTATAGATTTACGATTCTACGAGCGATAGAAATAGTAACAGATGAGTAATACATATGTATAAGTATGTGATTGCTTTTAATAAGTTATTTTGCTGCGAGAAATCGCAGCTTTTTTTTATTGTAAATTTTAGGAGGAGAAAGAAAATGAATGGCAAAATGAATCACGAAACAAAACACAGAATTAATCAAAAAAGTAATAAAAGAATCATTAGTAGAGTTAATTGCGAGGAGAAAAGTAAAATTAAAAGTAAGATAAGTTTTATTTTGCTAATGTCCTTTATAATGATAATCACAGTATCATGTCAAGAATCTACTACCATGGGAGGATTATCAAATACAAAGTCTTCTGATAAAGTAAAAGATGACGAAGCATGTATAAGTGTAAAAGGTGATGATTATCCATTAATTGTATCAGATTTCTTGAAAACAGAAACAATTATAGAAAAACAATTTGAAAATCCAGCGGTATTATCAGGTACACCACTCAACATCTGGTATGACCTCGGTGGAAAAAGTGTATGTAGTTCTGATGTATCGGATAACATAAAATTAGTAGAAGAATGTGAAGAAGAAATAAGAAATCTTTATCAAATAGGTCCAGTCTATAATATAGATATGGAATCTGTTATTGCTGCAAAACCAGATCTTATTATAGGTCAAGTTGGAACGCAGTCTACGCAGTGCAAAAAACTGAGAGATATGGGGTTTGATGTAGTGCTCACTCATATTAGAGGATTTAGTGATGTTTTAGATACTTATAGAGCTTTTGGTAAATTATTAGATAAAAGTGAATTAGCGGAAGAAAAAATAAAAGCATTAGTAGATAAAAAAGAAGAAATTGTTAAAAAAGTTCCAGAGGATGATTTATCAGTAGTTATTCTTTATGTAACTTCTAGATCTTTATCAGTAAAACTAGATAACAGTATAGCAGGTGATGTTGCTAACATATTGAAGTTAGATAATATAGCCTCAGATCTTCCTCCAGAAACTATTGGTTCAGAATCAACACCTTTAGATATTGAATATATAGTAGAAAAAAATCCAGATTATGTTTTAGTAACAAGTATGATATCTAGTAATGAAGAAGCTAGACAAACTATGAACAAAGAGTTCTCAGAAAATCCAGCTTGGAAGGGTGTAAAAGCTATAGAAGAAGGAAGGGTAATTTATTTACCTCAACAGTACTTTCTTTATAATGCGGGGCCATATTATGATCAAGCTATAGAATACATAGCTAGAGGTATTTATCCACAAATATTTGGAAAAATAGAAGGTTGGTTTAATGAGTAAATAGCATAAAAGGAAAGAGGACGAAATGCAGAATTATAGAAAAAATAATGAAGGTAAATATATTATTTTTGTTTTGATAACAATAAGTGTACTCATGATTATAGCATTTGTTTTAGGAAATGCAAAAGGCACTATAAATATTAGTCCAAGTAGAATTTTTCAGGTAATATTTCATGATGATGGAAGTGTAGAACGCATGGTTATATGGAATATCAGATTACCACGAATGATATTAGCAGGTTTAGTTGGAATAAATTTGGCCTTATCAGGAGCCATATTACAGGGAGTCATGAATAATCCATTAGCCGATCCTGGAATCATAGGAATAAGTAGTGGAGCAGGTTTTTTCGCTATCATAATACTGGTTATATTTCCTAAATATCAGGCATTAGTACCATTGGCAGCATTTTTTGGAGCTATGTTAGCAGCTGTTATAATTTATTCACTGGCTTGGAAGGGCGGTATACAGCCTATTAGGATTATTCTAGCAGGTGTAGCAGTATCTGCTCTGTTTGGTGCAGGAACATCAGGAGCTTTAGTTTTTTTTAGCGATAGAGTTCACGGAGCATTGACATTTATGAATGGTAGTTTGTCAGCTAGAAGCTGGCCAGAGGTATGGTCCATATTGCCTTATACTATAGGTGGCATCATATTATGTATGCTATCATCCAGAAAACTAAATATATTAATATTAGGAGATGATGTAGCTAGAGGATTAGGCTTAAACGTTGAAGCAACAAGATTACAACTGACAGCTTTAGCTGCTTTATTAGCAGCTAGTTCAGTGAGTGTTGTTGGGTTACTAGGCTTTGTGGGACTTATAGTACCTCATTCTATCAGATTGTTAATAGGAAATGATTATAAATATTTATTTCCAGGATGTATACTTTTAGGAGCATGTCTAGTTATGTTCAGTGATACTTTAGCTAGAACCATTTTAAGTCCGACAGAAATTCCAGTAGGAATAGTTATGGCACTTATAGGAGCACCGTTCTTCTTGTATTTACTTAGAAAGTAGGAATATATGAGTGAAAACATATTGAAAGTTGAAAATCTTACTGCTGGATATAGCGGTAAAAATATTATTGAAAATATTAGTTTTGATATAGAAAAAGGAAAAATATATAGCATAATAGGTCCAAATGGTTGTGGAAAAACAACATTGATAAGAACTATGTCTAGAAATAAAAAACCTAAAAGCGGAAAAGTTCAGCTAAATGGTTCAAACATATTTAGCATGAATACCAAAGAAGTTGCTAAAAAAATGGCAGTGCTATCTCAAACTAATTCTACTATGAGCGATGTAAAAGTTAAAACATTAGTTCAATTTGGAAGATATTCTCATAAAAATTGGTGGGAAGCAGCTAATAAAGAAGATTTAGATATAGTAGATTGGGCCATAGCTAAAACAGGTTTGGAAAAATTCGCAGACAGAAAAATAAATTTATTATCAGGTGGAGAGAGACAGAGAGCATGGATAGCCATGTCTATAGCTCAGAAACCAGAGATTCTAATATTAGATGAACCAACTACATATTTAGATATATCACATCAATTAGAAGTCTTAGAATTGATAAAGACTTTAAACGAAGATGAAGGAATAACGATAATTATGGTGCTGCATGACATAAATCACGCAGCTAGATATTCTGATGAAATAGTAGTTATAGATGATCACAAAGTATTCAAAAAGGGAAATCCTTGGGATATATTAGATGAGAATGTATTAGGAGAAGTTTTTGAGGTGGATTCAGAAATTACTGAAGATAAATACACTAGAAAACCAATTTTTTATGCTAGAAAGGTTGTTAGAAAATGAAATTAACATTTGTAACAGTATCATCTCCAGCTATAAAACAGTTGATAAATGCTGGAAAACAATTAAATGAAAGATATCCATTAATCATGGATTTGAAAATATATCATGCAGGTAGCAGATTTGAACAAACTAAATTAGTAGAACTAGAAGAAAGCTTGAAAAATTCAGATTTCATATTTATAGATTTGATGGGAGCAGTTGAAGAAGTTACAGCTACAGTAATTAAAACTATGGATAAAATAAATAATAATCCAGAAATATTGCCATTTGGTGGAGCTGCTAGAGAATATATGAAGTTAGGTAGATTCACTTCTGATAGTATGAAAAATGATAAAATGGGTGTCAAAACAAGTGATAATAAGAAAGATATGCCATCTATGGATGCTATGAAAAAAATGCAAAACATGGCAGAGAAAGTGGGCAAAATTATGCCAGGCAAGATGAGAGATATGAGAAATTTCTCCTTGATTATGAAATACTTCAAATTAGCTAGTTTTGAAAATATAATGAATATGCTTTTACTTATATTGAAAGAGTATAGCAAAGACAAAGACTGCAAAATTTTACCAAATCCAGAAGCGCCTGAAGAAGTAGAAAAGATAAGTATTTGTGATCCATATACCAGAAGACCATTTAATAATATAGAAGCTTATGAAAAATTTACTGAAAAGAAAATTGGAAATAGGCAGATAGTTATGATGCTGTTTTATTCACACACTTATCCAAATGATACATCAGCATGTGTGAGAAAAATAGCTAAAGAAATAGAGAAATTTGCAGACATACTACCTGTAGCTGTTTCAGGAGCTTATGATAATAATTTAGAAGAAATGAAAAAATACATAGAGTCACTTACAAGTAAAAAAGTGGATCTCATAATAAATTTCATGTCTTTTAGATTAGGTGCAGGGCCTATGGGAGGAGATGCAGATGCTGGAGTGGAATTTCTAAAATATGCTAATGCGGCGTATTTACATCCGTTTTTCATGTCCAAGAAAACTGAAGAAGAATGGCTAGAATCAGTACAAGGTTGTTCACCAGCAGAAGTCATGATATCAGTCATGTTACCAGAACTAGATGGAGCTATAGAGGCATATCCAGTAGGATGTATGACAGATGGAGCAGTAGATGAAGAGTTTGATGTGTTGACTGAAGAACTAAAAATCATAGCAGATAGACAAGATAGATTGATAGGTAAAATAAAAAGTCATTTAAAATTGAAAGAAAAAATTAATGCAAATAAAAAAGTTGCAATTGTAGGCTATAACTATCCACCAGGAGAAGATAACTTATTTGGAGGAGCATTTTTAGATACATTTGCATCTATGGAAAATATATTAGCATATTTAAAAAAAGAAAATTATGATACAGATGATGTAAAAAAAGAGAAACTCATGGAGATATTTGGAGCAGGAGGAATAGTTAACTCAGGTAATTATGATTTTGATGAAGAAAAATATATCATATATGAATCAAAAAAAGTTAAAGATGATATAGATGCTCTTAGAGATGAGCAGAGTATAAAAAGAAATTGGGGAAACTATCCTGGCAGAACTATGATATCAGAAAATGAAAGAGATTTTCTGATACCAGGAGTAGAATTAGGAAATGTTTTTCTTGGTATACAGCCTTCTAGAGGAATACATGAAGATGATAGTAAAACTTATCATGATAAAAATCTTCCTCCTCATTATCAATACATAGCCTTCTACAAATGGTTGAGAGATGAGTTCAAAGCTGACCTTATTATTCATATAGGAACGCACGGAACCATAGAATTTTTAGGTGGTAAAGAATGTGGTATGAGCAAGTATTGTTACCCTGATTATTTGCTAGGAGATTGTGTACACAGTTATTTATACTATTGCGGAAATCCTTCAGAATCAGCGATAGCTAAAAGAAGGTCGCATGCCAATCTAGTAAGTTATCAGCCACCAACATTTATTCAAGGCAAACTTTATGGAGATTATAGCAAATTAAAATCAACTATTGATGAATATCATCATAATTTAGCTATGAATGTAAATGCAGTGGATGCAGTTGAAAAAAATATCATATTAGAAGCAGAAAGATTAAATTTACCGACTGATTTAGATGAATTAGAAAAAGAATTGTATAGATTGGATTTTCAATTAATACCAAAGGGGTTACATATTTTCGGTCAGCCATTTAATAAAGAAGATGCTAGAGAATATGTTAGGGGAGTACTGAGATATAATCACGGACAAAATCAGTCTATTAGAAGAATTATAGCTTATAGAGATGGACACGATATATGTCAGTTAGAAGAAAATATGAAGTATGAATTAGTAGCTGACATAGATGAAAAATCAGATAAAATATTTGATGAGTATTTCAAATTAGATGAAGATGGATTACTGCAAAAAAATATATTAATAGATGATAAAAATCTTATAGCTACGTTGATATATGGTCAAAGAATATATGAAGATGTACAAAAAAATGAGGAAATAAGAGGTTTGCTAGATGTATTAGATGATGATTATAATACAGCTAAATTATCAGGAGACATATATAGAAATCCAGATATATTGCCTACAGGGCATAATTTGTATCAATTCGATCCTAGACAAGTACCTACAAAAACAGCCTATGAGAGAGGTAGTAAAATAGCTGAAAATTGTATACAAGCCTATTATGATGAAAATAAAACTTATCCAAAATCTACAGCTGTGGTATGTTGGGGAATAGAAACATCTAGAACACAAGGAGAGACATTTTCTCAGATATTAGGATATTTAGGAGTTAGAATATCAGAAAA
>Ga0193962_1001085_pt1 | contig 12706 bp, 11 predicted proteins | sample FB_5_MG_FD_140335 | JGI IMG/M metagenome (GOLD analysis project Ga0193962, IMG submission 140335) | Microbial mat bacterial communities from the Broadkill River, Lewes, Delaware, United States - FB_5_MG | ecosystem: Environmental > Aquatic > Freshwater > River > Microbial mats | place: USA...
GTCTTTAGGGCGATTGCGTTCGCAGAATTGTACAAAAAAAGTGACTATTATTGTACCGACCCCCAAAGTTTAGACTTAAAAATCTAAATTTTGGGAGATTAGTACAACATTAGTCACTTTTTAATTTTATAAAATATTCTCTACTTTTTAAGTTCTAATTCGCCACATGCATTTTCTGTGATTTTTGTGCTGTAGAATTCTGTTATTGCTTTTACCATGTAGTATGTGTCTTTTACTCCGGCTGTTTCGTATGATGAGTGCATGGCTAGTTGTGCTAGCCCTATGTCTACCATTTTGATTGATACATTGCCTATAGCGCAGTTTCCTAGTGTTCCTCCACCTACCATGTCTGAACGGTTTGTGAAAAATTGAACTGGTACATCAGCATTTTTACAGATTTTTTTGAATACTGAAGCACTGATTCCATCTGTTGTGTATCTTTGGTTGGCATTGAATTTGATTACAAGGCCTTCATTCATATATACTCTATTTTTAGGGTCTGACTTTTCTGGATGGTTTGGATGTACGGCATGAGCGTTATCTGCTGATAGCATAAATGATGATGCTAATGCTCTGTAGTAATCTTCTTCTTTGTATCCTAAGTTCATGTTTATTCTCTTCAAAACATCTTGTAAAAGTGTCGAAGCAGCGCCTTGTTTAGTTGATGAACCAACTTCTTCATTATCAAAACAAGCATATACTTTTACTGATTTATCATTTTTGGCTTCTATAAATGATTTTAATGATGTATATGCACATTGTAAATCATCTAATTGACTGCATGATAAGAATTCATTTTGTCTTCCCCAAATACTTGCAGGCATTCTATTGTACAAAAACAAGTCATGATCTATTATATCTTCTTTTTTTATATTCATTTCTTCTGCTATGATATCTAATAAACTCATATCATCTTTTTCACCATCTTTTAATCCAAATAGTGGCATCAAATCAATTTGCTCATTGTAAGTCATTTTATTATTAGCAGCTCTATTCATATGAATAGCTACATTTGGTATCATAAGTAGGTCTCTATCTATGTTTAATAATTTAGTAGATAATTTATCACCGTCTTCTACTACAACTCTACCAGCTAAAGATAATGGTCTATCTAACCATGTAGAATAAATCATGCCACCATATTTTTCTGTATTAAGTTGCATGTACTTTCCATCTACTGTTAATTCAAAATTTTCTTTAACTTTGAATGATGGTGAATCTGAATGAGAAGCAACTATATTGAAGCTCTCTTCTTTCATATTTTTACCGATTTCAAATGCTATGATAGATGATGAATTTCTAATAGTGAAGTATTTTCCACCTTTTTTCAAGTTCCATTTTTTAGCCTCAGCTAATTCAGTGTATCCTTTTTCTTCTAACTCTTTTTTTATGTTCTCAATTGCATGAAAACAAGAAGGACTTTCCTCAATAAAATCTAATAATTCACGTGATATCTCTTTATACATATTACTCTCCTTATAATATAATTTATTTTTTAATTTTTTAATCTTCTTCTGTCGGGTGTTTGTGCATATAATATAGCTAAAAATACTATGGCACAACCCATAATTTCTCTAGCACTTAAAGTTTGATTTAAAGCAATCCATCCAGCTAAAGCTGCAAAAACTGATTCTAAACTAAGAACTAATGATGCTATAGTAGGTTCTGTGTTCTTTTGTGCTATCATTTGGAATGTATATCCTACAGCACTAGATAACAATCCTGCATATAAAATAGGAATAAGTGCCGCTTGTAAAGCTGATATATCAAAAGTTTCAAATATGAGTGCTGGAACTAATGAAATTAATCCCGCTGTAAAAAATTGAATACAAGACATTCTTACTATATCAACTTTTGAACTAAAATGATCTATGGTAAGTATGTGCAGTGAAAAACACACTGAACCTATCAGTGTATATATATCTCCCTTATTTATAGATAAATCTGATTTTATACTTAAGAAATAAAATCCAACTATGGCAATAAGAACAGAAATCCAAATTTTAATTGTACTTTTCTTTCCAATAAATAGAGCTAATACTGGTACTATTACTATGTACAAGGCAGTGATAAAGCCACTTTTTGCAGTAGTAGTATATTGGATACCGATTTGCTGAAATGTAGCACCTAAAAATAAAGCAACGCCCGTAGCCAATCCAGCAATTATTAATTGTTTTTTCGAACTAATTTTCTTTTTCTCAGGATTATTTTTGTTTACTTTATCCAAAATAAATATACATGGAATAAGTGCTATACCTGCTAATATATTTCTACTGAAATTAAAGACAAATGGTCCTATAAATTTCATTCCTACTGTTTGAGCAACAAATGCAGAACCCCAAATAATTGCAGTTACAAACAATAATATCGTACTTACTACTTTTTTAGTATTCATAATTTTCTCCCTATATCAATTTTTTCAATAATTCCCATGATAAATCCACAAGTGAACTATCATCAGAAGTATTATATATTTTTACACTTCCTTCTTTGTCTGATTTATTCATTATATTTTTCTCAATTAAAACATCTCTCAAATGAAGAGCAGTACCTTTGTTTCCATCTATGATTTCTGTTTTATCAGATATAATATTTTCTATATATTTTCTATAAAAAATAAAATGTGTACAACCTAAAACTATACTATCTATCTCATCTATTTCAATTTCGATGCTATTTAAATAATCGCTTAAAGTTTTTCTAACTAATTCTACATTATCTAAATTTCCGTCTTCTATTATTTCAACCAATTTCGGACATGGTAATTTTATTATATTATTTTTTTCCGAATAATTGCTCATTAATCTTTCGAATTTTTTCTCTTTTAATGTAAAAGGTGTTGCCATAACTATAACATTTTGTTTTGTTTTTTCATAACACGCTGGTTTTAGAGCAGGTTCTATTCCAATTATCGGGAAATCTGCCCTTTCTCTCATCTCTTTTATTGCCGCACTAGTTGCAGTATTACAAGCAACAACCACTGCTTTAACGCAAGCATTTTTACATTTTTGATTTTTGAAAAAATCCACAATAGAAAAGCATCTTTCAGTTACTTCTTTTCTTGTTTTCTCTCCATAGGGTGCATTTTTCGAATCTCCTAAATATAGAAAGTTCTCATTTGGTAAAATTTTCATCAATTCTGATAATACACTCAATCCACCTAATCCTGAATCAAATACTCCTATATATTTTTCTTCCATCTGCACCTCCTGTTTTTTATTTTTATAAGTTACACCCCTTAATTTTAACCCATATGCAAAAAAAAGTAAACCTTTCTTTGAATAATTTTCTTTTTTTTAGTGTATAAATAAATATACATGTATTTGTTAAGTTCTTGTTAAGTTTTAACCATTCATCAAAAAACTATTGCGATTTTACTTTTTAGATGATATCATGTATACGGGATATTAAGGTTTAAATAGTAATTAATTTTATGGAGGATTATATGAACGAAATTTCCAATCTGTTTCAGTTCATCGGTGGTTTAGGCATGTTCCTATACGGAATGAGACTAATGTCTGTAGGTTTACAGAAAACTGCCGGAGATAAAATGAAACACATGCTTGCAGCTCTAACAAACAATAGAGTTACAGCAATTTTTATGGGTGCTCTTATAACTGCAATAATTCAAAGTTCATCTGCTACTACTGTAATGGTAATAGGATTTGTAAATGCTGGTATTATGGAGTTATTACAATCAGTAGGTGTAATAATGGGAGCCAATATAGGTACTACAGCTACAGCGTGGATAGTATCTTTAGGACAATTAGGAGATGCATTTGCATTCTTCAAACCTAGTTTCTTAGCACCACTTCTTATCGGTGTTGGAGCTTTTTTAGTTTTATTTTCAAAGAAAAAGAAAAAACAGAATTTTGGTGAAGTACTAGTAGCTTTAGGTTTACTATTCGCAGGTTTACACTGGATGAGTGGATCTGTAAAACCATACGTTTCTAACCCGATTTTTGCACACACTTTCACTACTTTAGGATCCAATCCCGTACTTGGGATACTAGCAGGAGCAGTAGTTACCGCTCTAATGCAAAGTTCTTCAGCAGCTATAGGTGTATTACAAACATTGGCAATGAGCGGAGTAGTAGGAACAAATGCTGCTATATATATATGCTTAGGTTCTAACATAGGAACATGTGTCACAGGATTATTATCTTGTATAGGTGCTTCTAAAAATGCAAAACGTGCTGCATTTATAAATCTTATGTTTAATGTGTTTGGCGTAGTATTATTTGGCGTTATAGCAACAGTTGTATTTAAAATTAATACAGTCTTTGCTGTGCAATATATTGATAGTGTTCATATCTCAATATTCCACACTATATTTAATATATCAAATACTATACTAATGTTCCCATTGGCAAATTATTTAGTTACTGTATCTAAGAAAATCATAAAAGTTACACCTGATGAACTTCTTACTAATGTAAAAGATATTGATTTAGATATTCAACTTGATGATAGAATATTTGAAGCTCCTTCTTTAGCTATCGAAGCTAGTACAAGTGAAGTTATCAATATGGCAAAATTAGTTAGAGTTAATGTTATTCAATCTATGAAATGCATAAAATCGCTAAATACAGATGAAATACATACAATAGTAGAAAGAGAATTTGCTATAAACAAATACGAAAAGAAGCTCACATCTTATCTAGTTAGAATAAACAATTTAGACTTAACTGTACAACAAAATAAAATGGTTAAAAATCTTTTGTATACTATAAATGATTTAGAAAGAATTGGAGACCATGCAGATAATATTGCTGAAATGGCAGAAACTATGCTAAGTAGTAATATAGAATTTTCAGAGGACGGATTAGCTGATTTAAATCAAATGACTGAAAAAGTTTTGTATTCATTAGATAACGCTATTAGAACTAGAGAGTTTATGGATGAAGATGCTTTTGCAAAAGTTGTAAAATATGAAGATGATGTAGACAATCTTGAAACTGAAATAAGAGACAAACATATAATTAGATTATCTAAAAAGAAATGCGATACCGAATCAGGCGTTGTTTATCTTGATGTCATATCTAATCTTGAAAGAATATCAGACCACTCACTTAACATAGCAGAGTATAGTATGTCAGAAATTCGTTCAAATAAATAATCAATATAATTCAAAAATATAAAAAGCAACTACTAAATTTTTGTAGTTGCTTTTCTATTTGTATTTTTTAATTTATATTTTTTTATTTATATTTTTTTATTTATATATTTTTATTTATATCGTTTTAATATATCTACTTATCTGTATATACAATCTTACCATCAACTAAAGTGTATAAAGTTCTATATGTTACATCCATAAGTGGATTACCTTTGAATATAGCTATATCAGCATCTTTTCCTACTTCTATGCTTCCAACTCTATCCGCTATACCTATAGATTCTGCTGGATTGATAGTGATAGCTTTCCATGCTTCTTCTTCTTCCATACCCGATTTAACAGCTAAACCAGCACACAATGATAAATAATTAAGTGGAATAACTGGAGCATCAGTTATAATACTTACCTTTATTCCAGCTTTATTTAAAACTCCAGGAGTTTCAAATGAAAGATTAGATAACTCAAATTTCGCTTTATCACCTAATGATGGACCTACAAATGCTGGATATCCTTCTTTTGCCAAATCCTCTGCGATTAGGTGACCTTCTGTACAATGGTCAAGTGTTAATTTTAAACCAAATTCCTTAGCTACTCTAATTGATGAAAAAATATCATCTGCTCTGTGAGCATGAGCTTTTAATGGAATTTCACCTCTCATAACTGGCAACATTGCTTCTAATTTAAAATCAAATTTAGGCATATCCTTTTCATTTTCTACAGCTCTATTTTTAAGTTCCATATATTCTCTAGCTTCAAACAAAGTTTTTCTAAGTAAAGAAACACTTCCCATACGAGTCATAGGCATTTTTTTCTGCTCATTATAAACTCTTTTTGGATTCTCTCCAAATGCACATTTCATAGCAATTGGATTTTTAATAATCATATCATCTACTCTGTGACCATAGTTTTTCATGGCTAAAAATGTTCCGCCAATAACATTTGCTGAGCCTGGTCCTGTCACTGATGTAGTAACTCCACCAGATAAGGCAACTGCAAAAGCCTCATCACAAGGATTTATGGCATCTATTCCTCTTACTTCAGGAGTTATTGGATCAGTCATTTCATTTCCATCAGATCCCTCAAAACCTATACTTGATTCCCACATTCCCATATGACAATGCGCATCTACAAAACCTGGAGATACTATACAATTTTCCGCATCTATTATTTCACAATCAGAAGGAATCTCTAAATCTGTTCCTACTGCGATTATTTTTCCATTTTCAATTAAGATTTCGCCTTTGTTCAAATCTCCATCTCTAGACATAGTTTTTACATAACCATTTTTAATTAATATCATACTTCCTCCATTTTTCTATGTATTCTATTTATTCAATAATAGTTGGAATATTTCCAACTATTAAAAAATTAACTACTCCAAAAGTAAACTTGACAGGTACGAAGAATGCATCCTGCATATCAGAAAAAGTCACTTTTTTCAAAAATTCTTGTGGTTCAATATCCAACTCAACCCTATTTACATTTGATAGATTAACACAAAACAGACCATTACACAAGTTCAAAAATTCAGATACTGAAGCTTCTACTACTTCATCAAAATCTCCCGAAAAATATTGATCAACCCTTCTGGCTAATTCTATCATAACGCTTTCTTTTCCTTCTATACCAGTATATATATCATACTTACCTGATATATATTGAACAGCGGTATTTGAAGCTGATATTTCATCAATTTTCCTTGCTCTAAGAGGTGTAAAATCGTCTCCTATAAATCTAATTATATTTCTAAACAATAAAGAAACATATTTTGTATATATTATAGCATTATCAAATGAATCAAACTTATAAAAATCTTCAACTATTTGAAGCATTTTCTCATTCTGTAATTTTGTAAAATCTGTAAAATCTATTTTATACTCTTTCTTATAATTATCCAATGCTTTTTCAAATTTCTGCATTGAAATATATCCTAAATCTACTAAAGCCTGTCCTAATACTAGATATCCTTGCTTTTGAGATTTTAATAATTTATTTACTTCTATGTCTTCCATATATCCCATATCTACTGCTAATGTACCAAATCTCTTATCAACTCTTTTTTGCATATGATGCACTTTGTCAACTTGAGCAGAAGTCATATATCCTTCATTAATAGCTAAAACACCTAGTTTCAATTTAACTTCTGATTGAAAATTCAATCCTTTCAAAAGCTGATCAATAGATATATAGCTATTCTCTAATAAATAATTACCAAAAAACTGTGTAAACATATTTCCTCCTATAATCGATCAATTATTTTTTGAACTTGATAACTTGAAACTGGTTTCTGAATAAATTCACTAGCCCCTGCTGAAATAGCTGCTTTAACATATTTCTGAGTGAGAGCAGATGAAACTACAACTACATTCGCATTCTCATCATATTTTTTTATTTCAATTAAAGCTTCAACACCTGATTTTTCAGGCATAATTATATCCATAAATACTAAATCAGGATCTATTTCTTTATATTTTTCAATAGCATCTACACCATTAACGGCTTCATAAATTTTTTTGCAACCGATTTCATTAAGCATATCTTTCAACGTTCTTCTAATTATAAGAGAATCGTCGCAAATCAATATCTTTAACTCTCTAATCATCCCATCACCCATCCTATTTCATAGTTTTCGAATCTTCACTATAATTTTATCTCATATATACAAATATTGCAAGTGAAATATCACTTGCAATACTCATTTTTTATTATTTAGTTTTTAATTTCCATATTCCATTCTCTTTAATTAAAGTCCACTTAACTTTTTTTTCGGATTTAATCACATTTTTACCATCTTCATCTTTTTTACCAGTATCAAGAATATAATCTAATTCTACATATGCAATATCCTTATTATTCTCATCTATAGAATAATCATACACATCAAAATCAGTATATTTCTCTCCACTTTCAATTATATTATGCTCAAAATCATCATATGATTCAGGCCTGTTTTCAACCATAGTCAGCAAGTATACCCAACTATATCTCTTATAATACATACCTGCTAAATAATGTTTCAATGCTTCTGATGGATTTCTAAAAGCATAATCATTATCACCTAAATCTTCTGGATATGTAGCTTCCACTTCTTCATTAGTAGGTATATACGCTCTAGGATTATAATAATTACTAGCACTCCAAATTAAATATTCATCCACACCTAATTCTTTAGCAGCTATTATTTGATCCCTAATCATTTTCGGACCATAGTCTATACCAGCCCAACTGAATCCTTGTATCCAAGGTCTAGTTTTAGCTGAATTTTCTAAAGCTGCACTTTTTTCTAAAGCTTCAGATGTACTCCCTCTAATAACAGCATATGGATTAGCATTTGGATTATCTAAACCATACCAACCAGGTCCATAATGACTTGGATACGACATAGGACAAACATAATCTACATCATCTGCCATCTTTATCCACGTTTGTCCTATATTATCAGGATAGTCTTCCCAAGTTCTAGTAACAATTCCAAACACGTCGCACGAAATATTAACATGATATGGCTCTAACTCACTTTTTGTATAAGCCAAGAAATCGCTTATAGCTTCATCTTTTGTTTTACCATTAGTCTCACCAAAATTAACAATTGAATTATAATGTTTAGCATTGTCTGGAAATCTAATGTAGTCAAAATTAATTTCATCAAATCCCATCAAAGATACTTCTTTAGCAACTGATAAATCATAGTCCCATACATATTTATCATAAGGATTCACCCAAGCTACATTTCCATTATAAGGATCATACCAAACTCCACCTGTTTTCTTTTGAATGCAATGGTCTGGAAATTTTTCTGCAAAGTTTTTGTCCTTAAATGTAACAATTCTAGCTATAGTGTAGATTCCATTATCATGTAAAAATTCGATTACCTCTTTTAAATCGGCAATTTTATATCTTTCATTAGCTTGATTTATAATATCCACATCTGATTTATAAGTTACTGACCCATAATCATCTTTAACATCAAATACTATAGAATTAATCTCTGTTGATTTGGCTAATGCTATTATTTTTTCCCATTTATTTACAGAAGGTTCAGGTAAAACAGATGACCCATCTCTCATATTTGCTTCTAGAGATTTAACATATTTTGCATATTCATCTATTTTACTTTGATCGTATGCCATACATGCAGTAAATCCAGTAGCATATAAAGCTTTAACATCAATCTTGTTTTTTGTCTTTTCTGTATCTAAAGGCAATAGAGGAACATAAAATTCTCCATATTTTTCAACTCTAGATTTTTCCAACTCTTCTCTGTCAGAAACAAGTTTTTCTTGTCTTTCCAACTCGATTTTCTTTTCTTCTTCCTCTTTAGCTATACGCTCTTTTTCTTCTACTGCTTTTTTCTCTTCTTCTGTCATTTGAGGAATATTTGATTCATCTAATTTTTCTGAAATTTCATCATTATCTTTACTAATGTCAGTTTTATCTTCCATTGAGTTTTCATCTTCAGATTTATCAACATCTGCATCATTAAAATTCAATCCACATCCACAGCTTATAACAAATAATGAAATTACCAGAAATAAAAATACAACTTTTATTTTTTTCATATCTTTAGTCTAGTATGCTCTAGCTATGTACACCATTTTATTGGCTGGTTTTCCACATATTGGGCACACATCTCCTATTTTTTCTTGTTCAAAAGGAATACATCTAATTGTTGCACCAGTATCTTCTTTCAATTTTGATTCACATGCTTCATCTTCACACCACATCATTTTAGCAAAACCTGGTTTTTCTTTAAATTCTTTTTTATATTGTGCATAATCTGTAACAACATAGGTATGCTCTTCTCTATGCTCTTTTGCTTTAGCTAATAAATCTTTTTGCATAACATCTAACTCCGCAACTACAGTATCTGCAAATTGATCTAATGATAATTCTTGTTTCTCTAAATCATCACGTCTAACCATTAGGCATTTATTTTTTTCTATATCTTTTGGTCCTATCTCAATTCTGATTGGATATCCTTTCATTTCATATTGGTTGAATTTCCATCCTGGAGAATTTGTCGCATCATCATCTAACTCAACTCTTAAACCCTTAGCTTTTAATGCATCATATAATTCATTTGCTTTTTCAAGTACACCCTCTTTTTTCTGCGCTATCGGAATAATAACTACTTGCGTTGGTGCTATTTTTGGTGGTAAAACTAATCCTCTATTATCTCCGTGAACCATAATTAATCCACCGATTAATCTTGTAGAAATTCCCCATGAAGTATGGTATGGATTTTCTTGTTTACCTTCTCTAGATAAGAAAGAAATATCAAATGCTTTTGTGAAATGTTGACCCAAGAAATGGCTTGTACCAGCTTGTAATGCTTGTCCATCATGCATTAGTGCTTCCATAGTATAAGTAGCTTCTGCTCCAGCAAATTTTTCTGATTCTGATTTTCTACCTATAACTACAGGCATAGCAAGTAGTTCTTCTGCTACATCTTTATATATATTCAACATTCTAAGCGTCTCTTCTTGAGCCTCATCGTATGTTTCATGTAAAGTATGTCCTTCTTGCCATAAAAATTCTGAAGTTCTAAGAAATGGTCTAGTTGATTTTTCCCATCTTACTACAGAACACCATTGATTATATAAATAAGGTAAATCTCTATATGAATTTAACCATTTACTATACATAGAACATATGATAGTTTCTGATGTTGGTCTAATACATAATCTCTCACCTAGTTCGTTATCTCCTCCATGAGTTACCCATGCTACTTCTGGTGCAAAGCCTTCAACATGTTCTTTTTCTTTAGTCAATAAACTCTCTGGTATTAATAATGGAAAATACATATTTTTATGACCTGTTGCTTTAAATCTTGCATCAGCATATTCTTGTATTTTTTCCCACAAAGCATATCCATAAGGTCTAATAACCATAAATCCTTTTACTGGTGAATAATCTACTAACTCATTTTTCATAATTACGTCTGTGTACCAACGAGAAAAGTCTTCCTCCATTGGCGTGATTTCCTTAACAAATTTCTTATTATTACTCATAATTTTCTTCCTTTCATTTCTATAATCTTTTTTCTAAAATAAAAAAGCCTCTATGCATATTGCATAGAGACGAATATCCGCGTTACCACTCTAATTGTTGCAAAAATGCAACCTCTCAAGATGTATATCGCCATCACCGTTTTAGTTTTCTAAAAATGCTCAAAGTTAGGTTCATTGTCCTCATGTACAGATTCACACCAACCATCTGCTCTCTTAATCAATCTTACAATTACTATTCTCATCACAGCATATATATAATTTTAGTTAGCTAAGTATATAACAAAACTAATCTATTGTCAAGTTTTTTGCCCATTCACAAGCTTTAAGCTTTGCATCCTCAATATCATTTCTAACTTTAGATAATCCTAATTTTCCAACTACGTTAGCTTTTGCAAATGCATCATCAAAATGTCTCTCTATATTTCCCGAACCACCTAAATGAGTATAAAAATAAGCTACATTCAATCCAGTAAAATCACTATTTGCTAAGAAAGATCTTATTGCTGGAACATATGAACCTGCCCAAACAGGTGTTCCAATTATAATTAAATCATAATCTCGTATATCTATATTTAAAGGAGATATCTCTGGCTCTTGTTTTCTAAAAACCTGTAGTCCACCCCATAACATTTTCTTAAAGCCTATTTTTCTTTTTTCATCTATAACATATAATCTTCTTTTATCTGAATTAATCTCATCAGTTATAGCATCAGCCATCAAAGCAGTAGCACCTTCATAAGAATAATATATAAGTAAAGTTTTCATATTTCCTCCAATTTAATATCCTAAATTCTCACCAACAAGAATCACATGAATTCTATCATCATGTCTAGATTTTCTGGTAATTACAGTCTGACAGCAAATAGTATTATTCAAACAATCCGAACAAACTCCATTTACAGAGCAAGGTGTCTTTAAACCTAATCTGATTGCATTTGGACAGGCTGCATCCTGTTTTATTCTTTTAATAGCAGATTCTTCATCAACAACTACTTTATTCATTCCAGCTATAACTATAACTTTTTTTGGACCAAAGCAAAGAGCTGCTACTCTATTGGCATTTCCATCTATATTAACTAATTTTCCATCCATCGTAATAGCATTTGAACTCATTAAAAATATATCAGATAAAAGACTATTTCTCATTATTTCGTATGCCTCATCTGAATCTTTAGCACTCGCTCTATCTAACACATTATATTTTTCGTTTCTAAGTGTACTTAAAAGATTAATTTCAGACAGAGTAACTCCTCCACCCCAAGATACCAACTTATCTCTATCTATAAGTTCTAGAGATTTTTTTAGCGCATCTGCTTTTGTTTTACAGTAATACCCAGTTATATTTCTTTTTTTCATGTTAGCAATTATAGTATTTGCCTTCACTTCATAAGATGAATCTATTGATTTACTCATATATACCTCACAAATTTAAACTTCAAACACCTTTGTACTTCTTTCTCTAAATGTTAAATTAAGCTTAACATCAAACTCCATTTTTATACCTTTATTTTCTAATATTTCAGCAACTGTTTTATATGCTAACATAGGAATATTATTATCTTCACTAAGATCTCCA
>Ga0193962_1001086_pt1 | contig 12704 bp, 9 predicted proteins | sample FB_5_MG_FD_140335 | JGI IMG/M metagenome (GOLD analysis project Ga0193962, IMG submission 140335) | Microbial mat bacterial communities from the Broadkill River, Lewes, Delaware, United States - FB_5_MG | ecosystem: Environmental > Aquatic > Freshwater > River > Microbial mats | place: USA...
AGAAGATGGTATTTTATATGCTATGCATAAATTAGGAGTTACTAAAATTAGTACAACTACCAATGAAGTAATTGGAGAAATAACACTAGGAGCTGAGTTGACAAGTCCAAACAAAATGGATATTGAAGATGGTTTTATGTATTATATTTCAGGTGCAAAAATTTATAAAACATCAATTAATAGTTCAGAGTTATCAGGAGCAGCTTTAATTGATACCAAAGTTGATGGAGCTTCTTGGTCTTTAGGTTATGGTTTTGCTGTAGAAAATGATAAAATATTTTATTCAGATGTAAAAGGGTTTTCAGAAAATAGTGAATTATTAGTTTACGATCTTCAAGGAGCATTTTTAAAATCATTTACAACTGGAATTGGTTCAAATAATGTTTATTTTAATGACTAGTTACGAATTCAAATAAAGTCTAAAATTATAGTACAAAAGGGCTGTCTAAAAAGTGGAATTTACGTCTACCTAAATTTATTTAGAATTACGATTTTCACTACTTTTTAGACAGCTTTTTTATGTTTATTATTCCGGTATTAGAGTTTGTTGATTACTTGTTTGATAGCTCTTTTAAGTGCTATTTTATAATATTTAGAAGCATACAATAACCTTATAAATTGGTGTTTTACTTTCTTAGAATACCAACCATATTAGAATTTTAAGCAAAAAAAATCGAGGTAGATACCTCGATTTTTTTGTTTTATTATTTAAGCAAGAAATTAATTTCTTTTCAATTTCTTTTTAACTTCAACTTCTTGATAAGCTTCAATAACATCTCCAACTTCAATATTGTTGAAATTCTTTATTTGAATACCACAATCATATCCCTTAGCAACTTCTTTAGCATCATCTTTAAAACGTTTTAAAGAAGTTAATTCACCTGAATGAATAACGACACTATCTCTAATAATTCTAATTTTAGAATTTCTATAGATTTTTCCGCTAGTTACCATACAACCTGCAATATTTCCAACTTTAGAAATTTTATAAACCTCTCTAATTTCAACATTACCTGTAACTTCTTCTTTAATTTCAGCAGATAACATTCCTTCCATTGCATCACGAAGATCGTTAATTGCATCATAAATAATTGAATACGTTCTTACATCAATTTCTTCGTTATCAGCTAACATTCGTGCATTACCAGATGGTCTAACGTTAAACCCAACAATAATTGCATCAGATGCAGAAGCTAATAATACATCAGATTCTGTAATTGCACCAACACCTTTATGTATAATGTTTACTTGAATTTCATCTGTAGATAATTTTTGGAATGAATCTGTTAAAGCTTCAACAGAACCATCAACATCACCTTTTAATATAATGTTCAATTCTTTAAAGTCTCCTAATGCAATTCTTCGTCCAATTTCATCTAAAGTAATATGACGTTGTGTTCTAACAGATTGTTCACGTTGTAATTGAGAACGTTTTGTAGCAAGTTGTTTTGCTTCTTTTTCATCTTCAAAAACGTGAAATCTATCTCCTGCTTGCGGAGCTCCATCTAAACCAAGTATAGATACGGGTGAAGAAGGTCCTGCATTTTGCATATTGTTTCCACGCTCATCAAACATCGCTTTTATTTTTCCGCTATGTTTACCAGCTAGCATATAATCTCCAATTTTTAAAGTACCTTCTTGTACTAAAATAGTTGAAACGTATCCACGTCCTTTATCTAATAAGGCCTCAACAACAGTACCAACAGCATTTTTATTTGGATTTGCTTTTAAATCTAACATTTCAGCTTCTAAAATTACTTTTTCAAGTAAGTCATCTACACCTAAACCAGTTTTAGCAGAAATATCGTGTGATTGTATTTTACCACCCCAATCTTCAACTAGTAAATTCATTTGAGAAAGTTGTTCTTTAATTTTCTCAGGGTTAGACGTTGGTTTGTCAATTTTATTGATTGCAAAAATGATTGGTACACCAGCAGCTTGTGCGTGGCTAATAGCCTCTTTTGTTTGCGGCATAACATCATCATCAGCTGCTACAACAATAATTACAATATCTGCAACTTGTCCACCACGTGCACGCATTGCTGTAAAGGCTTCGTGACCAGGAGTATCTAAAAACGCAATTTTATGTCCGCTTTTTAGTTGTACACCATAAGCACCAATATGTTGTGTAATTCCTCCAGATTCTCCAGCAATTACGTTTTCTTCTCGAATATAATCTAATAAAGATGTTTTACCGTGATCTACGTGACCCATTACAGTAATAATAGGTGCTCTAGTTTCTAATTCTTCTTCAGTATCTTTGTGTTCTTCAATAGATTCTTCAACTTCGGCACCAATAAAATCTACAGTATAGTCAAATTCTTCAGCAACAATTGTTAATGTTTCGGCATCTAATCGTTGATTCATAGTTACCATCATTCCTAAAGACATGCATGTAGAAATAATATTTGTAACAGGAATATTCATCATTGTAGCAATTTCACTAACTGTAACAAATTCTGTTACTTTAAGAACTTTGCTTTCTGCTGCTTGTAATTCTTGATCTATTTCTGATTGCTGACGGTGTTGATCTCTTTTATCACGTCTGTATTTTGCTCCTTTACCTTTTTTAGATTTTCCTTGAAGTTTTTCTAAAGTTTCTCTAACTTGTTTTTGTACTTCAGCCTCTGTTGGTTCTTCTTTTACAATAGGTTTTCTTGGCCCACCTCTTAATGGTCCTCTTTGGTTTCCACCTTTACTTTGTGGAGCACCTCCAGGTCTTCTATTGCCTCCTTGTGCTGTAGGAGCTTTTTTTACAATTCTACGACGTTTCTTTTTATTAGCATCAGCAGCACTTTCTTTTTTTGCTGCTGGTTCAGGTTTTTTCTTTTTAGGTTTTTCAAATTGTTTTAAATCAATTGTTTTACCTGTAATTTTTGGACCTGATAATTTTTTATATTGTGTTTCTATTGTTTGAGGTGTAGCAGGAACCTCTGTTGGCGCTTCGGCTTTTTTCTCCTGTTTACTAGGTTTCTCTACCTTTTTTACAATTGGCTCAACAATAGTTGGTTTTTCGGTTTTAGTAATTTCCTTTTTAGGTAAGGATTCTTTTGAAACTTTAGGGGTTTCTTTTTTAATTTCCTTAGGAACTTCAACCTCCTTTTGAGCTTCTTTTTTAACTTCCTTTTTAATTTCTTCAGGCTGTTTTTTTTCTTCAACTTTTGAAGTTTCAGGAATAGGTTTTTTAATAGGCTCTACCTCAGTTTTTTCAGACGTTTCTTTTTTAACATCTTCAACAACTGGTTTTGGAGATTCTTTCTTTGGAACACTTGAATCCTCATTTTTAGGTTCAATATCTATTTTTCCAACGGTTTTAAACTCTAATTTTTCTGCCTTGGCTTTTACAACAACTTTTTTAGCTTCTTCCTCAAGACGTTGTTTTTCCATCTTTTCTTCAAGAGCAATTCTTAGGGCTTCTTTTTCCTTTCTTTTTTCTTCACTCACCTCTTTAGAAGCTGCCTTCTTGTTTCTATCAGTTTGAAAACCATCTAGTAATACGTTGTACTCCTCGCTAGATATTTTTGTAGTCGGTCGTGCCTCAATTTCAAATCCGTGATTTGTTAGGTGCTCAACGGCTCTATCTAACGAAATGTTTAATTCGCGTAATACTTTGTTTAGTCTCAATGTTTTGTTGTCAGCCATATAATTTATTTTTAGCCTATTTGTTGTTGAAAATTTAAAGATTAGTCTTCAAATTCTTCTTTTAATATTTTTTGAACCTCTAAAATAGTTTCCTCTTCTAGATCAGTTCTTTTTAAAAGTTCAGCTACATCTTTTTCAAGTACACTACGTGCTGTATCTAAACCTATTTTTTTGAATTCTTGAATTACCCAAGCTTCTATTTCATCTGAGAATTCTGTTAACTCTACATCGTCTTCAGCTTCTACGCCTTCGCGTTGAACATCTAATTCGTATCCTGTTAGTTGTGATGCTAAGCGGATGTTTACTCCATTTTTTCCAATTGCTTTTGAAACTTCTTCTGGCAATAAAAATACATCAACTCTTCCTTTTTTACCATCTTCTCTACCTTCTTCATCGTGAATCTTCATAGAAACAACTTTGGCAGGACTTAAAGCTCTAGCAATAAATAATTGTGTGTTTTTTGTAAAGTTAATTACATCAATATTTTCGTTTCCTAATTCACGAACAATTCCGTGAATACGAGATCCTTTCATTCCAACACAAGCTCCAACAGGGTCAATTCTATCATCGTAAGAATCTACAGCTACTTTTGCTTTTTCACCAGGTATTCTGGCAACACCTTCTATAGTAATTAGACCATCAAACACTTCAGGAATTTCTTGCTCAAATAATTTTTCTAAGAATTGAGGTGATGTTCTTGATAAAATAATAACTGGTTTGTTTCCACGTAATTCTACAGTTTTTATAATTCCACGAACTGATTCTCCTTTTCTAAAATAATCTGATCGAATTTGTTCACTTTTTGGTAAAATAATTTCGTTTCCATCATCATCTAATAAGATAATTGCGTTGTGTCTAATATGATGCACTTCGGCACTGTAAATATCTCCTTCTAATTCTTTAAAATGTTTAAAAGTGTTTGTACTATCGTGCTCATGTATTTTTGAAATAAGGTTTTGACGTAATGCTAAAATTGCTCTTCTTCCTAAATCAATTAGTTTTACTTCTTCAGAAACATCTTCGCCAATTTCAAAATCTGGTTCAATTTTTCTAGCTTCTGCAAGTTCAATCTCTTCATTATCATCTTCAGACATTCCATCTGCTACAACTACTCTGTTTCTCCAAATTTCTAAATCACCTTTATCTGGATTTATAATAATATCAAAGTTATCATCAGACCCGAATTTTCTTTTTAAGGCTGCTCTAAATACTTCTTCTAATATTGACATTAGTGTTACCCTGTCAATATTTTTATCTCCTTTAAACTCTGAAAATGATTCAATTAATGCTATATTTTCCATGCATTCATTTAATTAAAATATTACTTTCACTTTTGCTTCTAAAATATCCGCAAATGGTATTATTGCTTTTTTTACAACTGTAATTTTTCCTTTACCTATTGGTTTTGGCTCACGTGCTTTCCATTCTAAAGTTACACTTTCTTCATCTACATTTAATAGTTTTCCTTCAACTGTAGAGTTATTAGTTAGTTTAACTTGTAATATACGGTTAACATTTTTTAAATATTGTCGTTTTACTTTAAGAGGGTTTGCGATATCAGGCGATGTTACTTCTAAAGAAAAATCTTCTTCCTCTCTATCTAAGTTATGTTCAATGGCTCTGCTAATTCTTATACATTCTGTTAAAGCAATTCCGTTATCTCCATCTACCTCGACGTAAATCTTATTGTCGGGTAAAAATTTTAGATCAATTAAAAATAACGCAGGGTTTTCTATGAGTGCTTGATCTAATAAATTTATAATTTTAGTTTTATCCATTATTTTATAAAAAGAGGGGACTTTACGTCCCCTCCAATCCTCTATTCTGTAATAATTCGGTGCAAATATACTAACAATTTTTTAATTATAAAAAATCATTCATTTTTTAATTTAAAATTCTTAACTTTACGTTAAAGCGTAACATTATAGAACAGATTATTTATGAAAAGTATATTAGTACCAGTTGATTTTTCAAAACAAGCAGAATATGCTGCGAAAGTAGCAGCATCTATAGCTAAACAAACCAATTCGAAAATATTTTTATTACATATGCTTGAGCTACCTTCGGGAGTTATTGATCCTTCAAGTTTTGGAACTTCAAATAATGCGCCTACTACATTATTATTTTTAAAAAGAGCACACGAAAAATTTGAAGAATTTAAAAAATTACCCTTTTTAGAAGGTGTTGAGGTAGAAGATTCGGTAAATTTTCACAAAGCCTATGATGGTATTTTAGATGAAAGCAAAAAACATCAAGCAGATTTAATTGTAATGGGATCTCAAGGTGCATCTGGTCTTGAAGAATTTTTAGTTGGGAGTAATACTGAAAAAGTTGTTAGAAATTCTGAGATTCCTGTGTTGGTTGTAAAAAAAGATGTTGACGAATTTAATATTAAAAATATTGTTTTTGCGTCTAATTTTAAGACTAATAACAGATCAGCTTTTCAAAAAATATTGAATTTTACACTTTTATTTAACGCAAAATTACATTTGCTTAAAATTAATACAATTCACAATTTTGAAACTACAAAAGAGTCTAGTGATGCAATTAGAAGTTTTATCGATGGGTTTGATTTAGGTGATTTTACATTAAATATTTATAATGATATTTCTGTAGAATCTGGGATTCTAAATTTCTCAAAATTAATTGATGCGGATCTTATAGTGCTTAATACACACGGTAGAAGAGGGTTAGCTCATTTATTTAGTGGTAGTATTGGTGAAGATTTAGCAAATCATGCTAAATTACCAGTAGTCACTTTTAAACTTTAAAATAAGTATTCTTTATTTTAAATCTTTTGGGATTTTACAAACAGGAATGGCAACCATTTTATGTTTGTTGGCATTGTTTCTTTGAGAATAAATAGCGAATACTTCTTTTTCTCTACCTAAAAAGTCGTTGATGGTTTTTCCTTTTTCAACTTGATGCATAGCCCACTCAAGTTCGTTATAACTTGCTCCAATTTGATCTTCATCTGTTCTGCTATCACCAAATAAACCATCAGTTGGTACTGCTTTTTGGATACTTTTAGGCACTTCTAAAAATGCTGCAATTTTATAAACTTCAGATTTCATTAAATCTGCAATAGGACTTAAATCCACTCCACCATCTCCATATTTTGTAAAAAAACCTACCCCAAAATCCTCGACTTTATTTCCAGTTCCAGCAACTAAATAGCCGTGCAGACCTGCAAAATAATACAAAGTTGTCATACGTAATCTGGCGCGTGTGTTTGCTAAAGACATATTTACGGTAGCTGTATTGTCAATAGTTGGAAGTGATAATTTAAAATTTTCAAAGGTTTCAGTTAAATTAACTTCGGTTGAACTTACATTTTTAAACTGCTTTTTTAATTGTAAAATATGTTCTTTACCTCTAGAAACTTGATTCTTTCCTTGATGAATTGGCATTTCAATACATAGAACTGGGAATCCTGTTTTTGCACAAAGCTTTGAAGTTACAGCAGAATCTATTCCTCCAGATATTCCAATTACAAATCCATTTACTTTTGCGTTTGTTGCATATTCTTTTAACCAGTTTACAATATGTTCAACAACTTTTTCTGTATTCATAATTAAACTTTTTTAGTAATTTTAGCGTTCTATTCAAAGAAGCGTAAATATATAAATTAATGAACAAAATTATAATACTGTTACTAGTTTTATTAGTAAATTTTTCCTGTAAAAAAGAGACGAAAAGTAATATAGATGTCTCAAATATTAATATTAATGTGGAAGTTGACAGATTTGAACAAAAATTTTTTAATACAACAGCTGAAACGTTACCAAAATTAAAAAGCGAATATCCTTATTTGTTTCCAATTTATAATTCAGATAGTATTTGGATGAGAAAAATTAATAATAAGGATGAAATTGAACTTTTTAATAAAACTCAAGAAGTTTTTGATGATTTTACAGAGCAAAAATCAGAAATTACAGATTTGTTCAAACATATAAAATACTATCATAAAAATTTTACAGCACCTAAAATTATAACTTTGGTTACAGATTTAGATTATGAAAGTAAGGTAATCTATGCAGATAGCTTGTTGTTTGTTTCTTTAGATTTGTATTTGGGTAAAGATAATTCTGCTTATCTTGATTTTCCAGCATACATTTCTCAAAATTTTGATAAATCACAATTAGTTGTTGATATTGCAAATGAAATTGGTAAAAAGTATTTTAATAATGGTGCAAAAAGACAATTTTTAGATATTATTATTGATGAAGGTAAAAGAATTTACTTAACCGAAAGTTATCTGCCAAATCATTCAAAAGCCAGTTTACTAGGTTACACACCCGAAGCATTAGAGTGGGCAACAATTAACGAATCTCAAATTTGGAAGTATTTTATAGAAAACAAGTTGCTTTATAGTCCAGATCCTAATTTGCGAATGCGTTTTATAGATAAAGCACCTTTTTCAAAATTTTTTATTGATATTGATAAGGAATCTCCAGGAAGTATTGGTGTATGGTTGGGTTGGCAAATTGTAACTTCTTACATGAACAATAATAATGTAACTTTGCAGCAACTTTTGCAAACAAATGCAGATGAGATATTTAAAAAATCTAAATATAAACCAAAAAAATAATGGCAGTAGCACATACATCAAAAATAGAATTTACAGTTGGATTAGACGAGAATAAAGTTCCAGAAAAATTACAATGGAGTGCCGAAGAAGGCGGAATTTCTAATGAAGAAGCAAAAGCTTTAATGATTTCTGTTTGGGATTCAAAAACAAAGGATACGTTAAGAATGGATTTATGGACAAAAGATATGCCAATTGATGAAATGAAACAGTTTTTTCATCAAACTTTAGTTTCTATGGCCGGTACTTTTGAGCGTGCTACTAATGACGAAAAAATGACTGCAACTATGCGCGATTTTTGTGACTATTTTGCTGAAAAATTAGAATTGAAGAAGTAGAATAAATTTTAAAGAGAAAAGGCAGAATTCTAAAGTTTGAAAACCTTCAACTTGTTTTAACCACAGTTTTTTATAGTGTTTAAAATGGCATTATAATCTTCTAGATTATTTAGAAAGTCTTTATCGGAAACATCTATAATTAAGGTGTTTAGCTTTTCTTCGGTTTTAATAAAAGTAGTATACCCTTTATGTATTTTATCTAAGTATTCTGGTGCAATATTTTGCTCGTAATCTCTACCTCGGGTTTTAATGTTTTCCAATAAACGCGGTGTGTTTTGGTATAAATAAATGTACAAGTCTGGTTTGGTAATTTCTTTATACATAATGTCAAACATTTTTCTGTATAAAAAATATTCTTCCTTTTGTAAAGTTACTTGAGCAAAAATCAACGATTTAAAAATATAATAATCAGAAACTATAAAATTTTTAAATAAATCAAATTGTGCTAAATCATCAGTAAGTTGTGAGTATCTATCCGCCAAGAAACTCATTTCTAACGGAAATGCATAACGTTCGTTGTCTTGGTAAAATTTTGGTAAAAACGGATTGTCTGCAAAGCGTTCTAACACTTTTTTTGCATTAAAATCTTCGGCTATTAAATTTGTTAGTGTGGTTTTACCAGCACCAATATTTCCTTCAATAGCAATGTAGTTGTATTTTTCTGAAATACAAATTGGACGTTTAAGCTTAAGTGTTGTTTTTTCTATTTCACTAGTGTCTGTACAATTTTTGATAAGAGTTTCAATACGTTGTTTCTCAATAGGATGTGTTAAATTTGGAGCTATTTCTGCTAAAGGAATTAGTACAAAGTTTCTTTGTAACATTTCTTTATGAGGAACAATTAACTCTTTTGAAAAAATTATTTCGTTATCAAATAATAAAATATCAATGTCAATGGTGCGTGCCTTATATTCAGCTTCAAAATTAGGTTTTCTTCCTAAAGACACTTCAATTTTATGAATTGTATTAAGTAAATCTTCAGGATTTAAACCTGTTGAAAGTTCAATGCAAATATTGTAAAAATCATCACTTTTAAAACCCCATGAAGCGGTTTTATAAACTGATGAGATTTTAGTAATAGTACCAATTTTATCAGCAATTAAATTAATAGCTTCTTGTAAATTTTTAAGTTTAGCACCTTGGTTGCTTCCTAAAGAAAGGTATGTGGTTCTTAATATTTTCATAAACTGAGTACAAAGAAAAGAAAAGTATTATTTAAAAATATATCTTTGTGGTTCAACTTATAAACATTTAAGTTTTTTTAATATAAATCAAGTATTTATTAATACGTAACGAAATGATTTATAACGAATTTACTTGTCCGTAAGAAAGTACGCGATCTTTAAAAAACAATAAAAATAGACACATGAAATTTTTAAGAAATTTAATTGCTTCAATTTTTGGAACACTAATAGCTTTAGGTATTGTTCTAATGTTATTTATTTTAATAGCTTCTATTGTCTCTGAAAGTGAACAAATAGCTGTTAAAAATAATTCCGTTTTGGAGTTAAAATTAAGTGATATTATTAAGGATTATGCACCTAAAAGTGAAAATCCGTTAGATGAGTTATTTGGTTTTAATGATGAAAGAATTGGTTTAAATGAAATTATTAATGCGCTAGAAAATGCTGCATCTGATAACGATATAAAAGGTATTAGCATTAGAGTTGGTAACATTAATGGCGGAATTGCGCAAACGCAGGCAATAAGAAATGCACTTTTGGAATTTAAAGAATCTGGAAAATTTATAAATGCTTATGCAGATTTTTACGATCAAAAAAGTTATTATTTAAGTTCTGTTGCAGATTCCATTTTTTTGAATCCTTTTGGAGCAATTGAATTTAAAGGTCTTTCAACAGAAGTTTTATACTATAAAGATGTGCAATATAAAACGGGAGTAAAAATGGAAGTAATTCGTCATGGAAAATATAAAAGTGCGGTTGAGCCTTTTTTATATAATAAAATGAGTGACAATAATAGAAGTCAGATTACATCTTTTTTAACGTCAATTTGGAATGAAATGTTGCAAGATATTTCTTTAAGTAGAAATAAGTCTATTGATGAATTAAATACTATTGCAGATGATTTATTGGCAAGAAATGCTGATTTAGCTGTTGAAAATAATATGGTTGATGGAAAAATTTATTTTGATGAATATACTGATAAATTAAAAAATGCAAGTGGTATTTCAACAGACGATGATTTGAATAGAATTACATTAAAAGATTATATTTCAACTGGTAAAGGACGTATAAAATCATCAGCTACAAATAAAATAGCGGTTATTTATGCTCAAGGTGATATAATTTATGGGAAAGGAAATGAAAATTTTATTGGACCAGATTTAATTATTAATGCGTTAAAAAAAGCGGTAGATGATAATAATGTTAAGGCTATTGTTTTAAGAGTTAATTCTCCAGGAGGAAGTGCGTTGACAAGTGAATTAATTTGGAGAGAATTAGAATTAGCGAGTATGCAAATGCCAATAGTAGTTTCTATGGGGAATGTTGCAGCGTCTGGAGGATATTATATTGCTTGTAATGCTGATGCTATTTTTGCAGAACCTACCACAATTACTGGTTCTATAGGTGTTTTTGGAGTATTACCAAATGTTAGTGAATTAGCCGATAATATTGGGATTAATGCAGAACAGGTAAGTACAAACAAGGGAGCAAATTACAGTGTTTTTGAACCAATGACCGATGCTTTTAGAACCGTTACACAAGAAGGAGTTGAACAGGTTTATACTACTTTTCTTGAAAGAGTTGCAAAGGGTCGAGGAATGTTAGTTGCTGAAGTTGATAGTGTTGCGCAAGGTAGAGTTTGGTCTGGAGTTGAAGCTATTGAAAAAGGCCTTGTAGATAAGTTAGGTAATTTAAATGATGCCATTTTACATGCCGCTGAATTGGCTGAAGTAACAGATTATAGAGTAAGAAATTATCCAAGTTATAAAGTAGATTTTGAAGATAGATTTAATAGTTTTCCTTTTATGAATTCTAAAGAAAAATTATTTATGGAAGAGTTAGGAGAAGAGAACTATAAAATATATCAAAATATAAAACAGCTATCAACATTAAGAGGAATACAAGCAAGGGCTCCATTTATGCTAGATATTAAGTAGCACATAGTTATGGTTTTCCAATAAGAAAGATAGTTGTTTATTATGTTATGTTTTTTTAACAGAATTGATGGTTAAGTGTATTCTAATCAATTATTCTTTAATCAGATTTATTATCACATTAGTTTTTGGAGAAATTACAGAAATTAATGGGTTGTAAAAACAGAATTTTGAATGTAAAGATTGATAAACACTAAAATTTAAAAAAATCACTTTTGAACCAGTAATTTTTTCATTTCGTTACGATATTTTAATGGACTACTTCCTGTAAATTTTTTAAATAATTTATTAAAATGCGAAAAGTTATTAAATCCACTTTCAAAACAGATTTCTGTAATACTCGATTGATTTTCTGCAAGTAATTTGGTTGCGTGTACAATTCTAAATTCATTTACAAATTGCGTAAAAGTTTTGTTTGTAGATTTTTTAAAATACCTACAAAATGCAGGAACTGTCATACTTACAATTTCTGCAATTTCTTCTAAAGGAATTGGTCTTTTAAAGTTTGTATTTACAAAACCAAAAATAACATCTATTTTGTTGTTATCTTGGGGTTCAACTTCAAAAGCAAAACCATCAACATTTAATAATGAATAATTTTTTGTTTGTGCTAGGTCTTTTAAGATTTCTAAAAAATGAATAATTCTATCCATTCCTTCAAAATTTACTAATTGTTCTATTTTTGGACCAACAATTTGTTTAATTTCAGGATTAAAGATAATACCTTTCTTGGCTTTAAGAAACAAGGATTTTACTTGCTGCATTTCAGGTAAATTGACAAAATTTTCTCCTAAAAAGTCCTCTTTAAACTGAATTACCGTTTCCTTACCATTTGAAGTAAATCTATCTGTAAAACCACTATGTGGTAAATTAGCTCCAATAAGAATTAATTGGCTATTGTTAAAGTAAGACAAATGGCTACCAATATGTCTTTTACCTTTAGCTTTATTAACATAAATTAACTCTAATTCCGGATGAAAATGCCATGAAGGTAAACCATCAACAACTTTTTTACTAT
>Ga0193962_1001087_pt1 | contig 12691 bp, 12 predicted proteins | sample FB_5_MG_FD_140335 | JGI IMG/M metagenome (GOLD analysis project Ga0193962, IMG submission 140335) | Microbial mat bacterial communities from the Broadkill River, Lewes, Delaware, United States - FB_5_MG | ecosystem: Environmental > Aquatic > Freshwater > River > Microbial mats | place: USA...
AGAACTTTTAGATATGGAGTTATTATATTGTGATGTAAAACGCTGTTGTAGTTTTAGAGTTAGATAGACTAAGACGGTTTTTATGTCTAAAATACATTTATATAATGTTCAAAAAATAGTAAATGCAGAGTGTGATCACTCTGCATTTCGCTTATTTTACTTATTTTAATAAAGACTGGAATAAATCATTTTAATATCATCTTTTGACAATTCAACATAATTATTTGCTAAGAGCCGTCCTTGCTGAGTAAGAACGCTTTCGGTGAAAAGAATGATTTCTTTTTCTTCCATGCCATAATCTCTAAGTGCTGGTTTTTTAATAAGCTGGCTTAGTAATTTTTCGATTTGTTCAAATGCATGGTTCTTAGGGCAATCCAAAATTTTTGAAATAATTTTAACCAATTCATGAATATTTCCCGAAGGTGCTTTGTCATAATAATATTTGAATACGGCTGTAAAAAATTGATAATTGGCTTCACCATGAGGAACATGATAAGTACCACCAAGTGGATAACTAAGGGCATGTACGGCACCAACACCGGCGTTGCCAAAGGCGATGCCTGCATAACAAGCACCCACTAAAAAATCATCGAGAAATTCAAAGCGTTTATCTGTACCATGAAAAGCCATCTGTTGAAAACCTTTAAGGATTTTCTGGGTCGCATCAAGACTTAGTAACTTTGTGAGCTCGGAAGCATTTGGTGAAAGATATGACTCAGCTGCGTGTATGAGAGCATCAATTGCAGAGTGCATAAAAGGTTTTAAGGGTAACTCCTTAAGAAGCTCTGGAATCAGAATTGCTTGATCCGGTTGTAGTGCTGGATGTGACATACCTTTTTTTGTTCCAAGCTGAGTTAGCTCAGCGACGGTTACAGGGGTTACTTCGCTTCCTGTACCACAGGTTGTTGGAATGCAGATAAGTGGTACTTCTTTAATAAGTTCTAATTTTCCTGTGAAAGCATCAACAGAATTTGATAAATTTTTTATCGTCATGAGCTTAGCACAATCCATAACTGTTCCACCCCCGATTGCAATAATTCGTTTATGAGGATGCATGTTTTTTTCTTTTATGAGTGCATTGATTTTTATATCTGTTGGTTCTCCATTGCCATAAGTATCGTGGCAAATAATGGGTACTTCTAAATCATATGTAGAGAGCGTACGCTCTTTAATACCTTTACTTGTAAGGATTAAAGAATCTTTGAGAATAGACGCCGTAAAATATAAATCCAGTGAATCAAATTGCTTTATTGTAGTAGGCATATTAAATAAATTCATGGTAATTCCTCCTAAGTATGCTTTTTATCATCATACCCAAAAAAGTATAAGAGTGCTAGTAAGACTTTTGAAAGAAGGCCAAAAATGGTAAAATGAACATACCCTGTACCAGAGGGGTAGAATGGAGTGATAAAATGGCATTAATGGAAATATCTTTTCCGGAAGGGAAAAAAGTAGATGCAAGTTTTAAAGGATTTACTGTGCGTACGGATCAATCTATCCGAGCTGGTGGTGAGGGTAAAGATCCTGCGCCTTTTGATTTGTTTTTATCTTCTTTAGGGACTTGTACTGGGATATATGCATTGAACTTTTGTGAAAGTAAGGGTCTATCTACTGAAGGACTAAAAATGACACTAGATACTGAAAAGGATTCCGAGACTTATATGATTAGTAAGATAACCATGGCTTTAACATTGCCAGAGGGATTTCCTGTTAAATATGAGCAAGCAATTTTAAGATCAATGAACTTGTGCGCAGTGAAAAAGCACATGTTAAATCCACCTGAATTTGATATAAAAATTGAAGAAATAAAATAAGACAATAATTAAATAGAATCTCATTTGATAAAAATATTATTAGGTGAGTTTCTTTTTTTATGGAAATCTGCTTTGAGTAGCAGGTATAATAAAGGGTAAAAGAGCAAGGGAGGAGAATTGATGATGAAGATTATTGCCCATAGGGGAGGTGCCGCACATGCACCAGAAAATACATTAGCTGCGTTTAAACGTGCATTGCTAAATCCTGTTGTAGATGGGATAGAATGTGATGTACATTTATCAAAAGATAAGCAATTCGTTGTCGCCCATGATTATGAGATTGATCGTACATCAAATGGGCAGGGTAAAATAAGTGAATTAACTTATGAAACGTTGAAAACTTTTGATTGTGGTGCTTGGTTTTCTGAAGCTTTTTCTGGAGAACATTATCCATTATTAGAAGAGTTGTTGTTACTAGTAGATGGACAGAAGCCTTTAATTATTGAGTTGAAACGTGAAGGGTTTCTTTATCCTGATATGGCAAAAATACTCCTACAAACCCTGGCATTTTATCCATACAAGGATCAATTATACATAAAATCATTCGATCATGAGTTGATTGAAGAAATTAGCCATATTACAAGGATTTACAAATTAGGACTTTTATTTTATAATCGTCCAGTTGCATTACTTGAACAGCTAAATGTTTGCAAGGCATCATTTGCTTCGTTTTATGCACCCGCACTTTCTCAGAAAATTATTACAATTTGTCGTTATGCAGGAATTGAGTTGATGGTTTGGACAGTGGATGATGCTCATGATATGGGGGCTCTATGGACACTTGATGACAAACTTTGCATTGTTACAAATGACTTGGAAGCGGCCAAATTTGCCTTAGGAGAGGATAAGTAAATGAATGAAATAATTAAATGGATCAAAATAGAAGACATTTCTTTTTTTACGCGCGTGTGGGTCCATGAATCGATTGAGCCAAGAGGGATTTTTTTGTTAATACACGGGTCTGTGGAACACAGTCAAAGATATAAGCATTTTGCTGAAGCGTTGGTGGAAAATGGCTATGTTGTGATTGCACCAGATTTACGTGGACATGGACAAACTGGACTAGAGTCAGGTAGGCTTGGATACTTTTCGGATGATCCAATGGGATGGGAATTAGCCGTTCATGACTTGAAAGTAATGTATGATACATCTTGTCAGTGGTATCCTGAATTGCCAGTAACTTTATTTGGACATAGTATGGGCTCTTATCTAGTGCGTTGCTTTTTAAAAGAATATCCAGTTCTTATAAAGGGTGTAATACTTTCAGGAACAGGGTCATTTGCATCTGGAATAGGAGATATAGGTATTTGGTTATCAAAAATACTAATGCACGTAAAAGGACGATCGCATAAGAGTGAGTTTTTGACAGAGCTAGTTTATGGAAATTTAAATAAACGCATTCCAAATACCCAAACACCTTTTGATTTTTTAACGCGAGATTCTAAAGAAGTTGCTGCCTATATAGAGGACCCATTATGTGGTTATACATGTAGTGCAGAATTTATTCATGAAATGCTTCTTGGGACAAAAAAAGCGAATGTTTTAGAAGTATTTCAATTAAAGAATAAAGAGTTGCCACTTTTGATTATATCTGGGACAAACGATCCTGTTGGAGATCGTAATGGTAAGGGCATAAAAAAAGTGGTTAACTTATACAATGAATATATGGAAAATGTGACCACTCATTTTTATGAGGGTGCACGGCATGAAGTCTTGAATGAGCTTTATCGAAAAGATGTTATGGAAGACATTTTCGCTTGGCTTTCAAGCTTTAAATAAAAGTGTTAAGATGGTAGAGAATGGGAGGATTAACAATGACATTTAAGGATTATCAATATACACGTCCTGATATGGACCTTTTAGAAAAAAATTTTAACAGTGCATTAGAAACTTTTAAAATGGCTTCTTCGGGCCAAGCACAGATTCGTGCAATGAAAGAAATTAATAGACTTAGAAATGAATTTGAAACACAAACTGTTTTAGTAGAAATTAGACATTCCGTTGATACAAGAGATGCTTTTTATGAGGCGGAAAACAATTATCTTGATGAAGTTCGTCCTCTTGCCGAAGGCTTGCTTAATAAATATTATGAAGCATTACTTGACTCGTCTTATAAAAGAGAGTTAAAGGAAGAGTTTGGAGAGCAAATTTTTAGGATTGCTGAGATGATTCAAAAAACATTTAAAGAAGAAATTATTGGAGACTTACAAATTGAAAATAAACTTTCAAGCCAGTACGTGAAGTTGCGTGCTTCCTCTAAGATTCACTTTGAAGGTCAAGAGCGTAATTTATCTCAAATGGAACCATTTATGGAATCAGCTGATCAAGAAATGCGTAAAAAGGCACAACTAGCTGTCAATGGTTTTTTTGAAGCGCATGAAGAGGACTTTGATAGAATTTATGATGAACTTGTTAAAGTGCGAACTAAAATAGCGCATACATTGGGTTTTGAAAATTTTGTTGAGTTGGGCTATGCTCGCCTTATGCGATCAGATTATGATGCAACGATGGTAGCAGGCTATAGAAGACAAGTATATGAAGAACTCGTACCTGTCGCAACGGCCTTAAGGGAAAGACAAGCAAAAAGACTGGGTGTATCAAAGCTTAAATTTTATGATGAACCCCTTGAATTTTTATCTGGAAATGCGACACCAAAGGGTCAATCAGAATGGATTATGGCGAATGGTTCTAAGATGTATAAAGAACTGTCACCAGAAACAGATGATTTTTTCAATTTTATGCTAGAAAATGATTTGATGGATTTAGTGTCAAAGAAGGGAAAAGCAGGTGGTGGTTATTGTACCTTTATCAGTGATTATAAAGCGCCATTTATTTTTTCGAATTTTAATGGCACTGCTGGTGATGTTGATGTCTTGACACATGAAGCAGGCCACGCTTTTCAGGTTTATTCAAGTCGAAAATATGAATTACCAGAATACATTTGGCCAACGCTTGAAGCGTGTGAAATTCATTCAATGAGTATGGAATTTTTTGCTTGGCCATGGATGGAGAATTTTTTTGAACATGAAACTGATAAGTATAAGTTTGCTCATTTAGCAGGTGCACTTCTATTTATTCCGTATGGAGTGACTGTTGATGAATTTCAACATTTTGTATATGAAAACCCTCAAGTAACACCAGTTGAGCGTCGTGCAAAATGGCGTGAAATTGAAGGTAAATATTTACCACATAGAGATTACGAAGGCTGTGACTTCTTAGAACGTGGTGGTTATTGGTTTAAGCAAGGGCATATTTTCATGAATCCTTTCTATTATATAGACTATACTTTAGCGCAAGTGTGTGCTTTTGAGTTTTGGGCAAAATCAAGAGCGGATCGTGAAACAGCATGGTCGGATTATTTGAGATTGTGTCGTGCTGGTGGCAGTAAATCCTTCTTGGAGTTGGTAGACTTGGCTAAGTTAAATAATCCATTTGTAGAAGGAACAATCAAGAAGATTGTTGCGCCGATTCAAGCTTATTTAGCAAATGTTGATGATTCGGAGATGTAACTTTTATGACTCCTTTTACTGAAGATGTAGTTAGAATTATAAAAAGTATTCCAGCGGGAAGAGTTATGACTTATGGCCAAATAGCACGAGAGGCAGGAAGTCCTAGGGCAGCAAGACAAGTCGTTCGCATATTGCATAGTATGAGCAACAAGTATAATTTGCCTTGGCATCGTGTTATTAATAGCAAAGGGGAGTTGCCTAAAATTGGTGGTAGCTTCGCCTATATGCAAAAAAGCATGCTGGAAGCTGAAGGGGTTAAAGTTGCTGAAAATTTTACAATTGATTTAAATAAATATATTTACTAAAAAAAAGGATGCTTCCTAAAATTGAAGCGTCCTTTTTTATTATGAATTTTCTTCTTGTGGAATTTCAAGATGAAAACCTAGTGTCTTGTTGGCTGTTTGGTAAGGTGTGATGCGTCCATTGAAAGCTTTTATAACAATGTGCTTGATTAAATAAAGCTCTAAACCACTGCTTCCATTTGTAAAATCTGCTTGGTAATAAGGATTGAATATGTGTTCCTTCATGCCAGACTGCCATGGAATAATATCATCATATTCCAGGTGAAGTGTTTTATTTTTCATGTAAATTTTAACATTGATATCACTTGATTCGAAAAGATTTGCAGCCCGCATAGAATGATGAATAAAGTTGCTAATGAGCTTAAAGGTTAGATCCATTGGTAAGTAGACCATTAGTTGATCGTCTCCTTCAATTCTATAAGTTAAGTTGTAATCTGTATGTTCGCTTAATTCATTTTTAAGAGTATGATTAATATGTGCACGTATTGGAAAATATCTTGAAACTTCATCGGAATAGCTTGAAATAAGTTGTTTGAGACTGTCCAGTATTCTTTTAACAGCGCTTTGACTATTATAAATAAGCATGGCACTTTGATTAACTTGTTCAGCTTCTAGACCCTTGATAGTTGTATCTTTGTTTTCTGTTTGTGTAAGCAAGTAACTTGCAGCAGTAATACTAGTCATGGTTGGGGTTGAAAGTTTGTTGGCTAAATGGCTAATTAGATCATGAATAGCTTCTTGTTCATGCATTTCAACGATGGTTTTCTGTGCATTTTCTAAAGAACGAATAGTAGTTTCAAGTTTTTGATTTGTGTCTAATAGGTCTTTAGTACGTTTTGCTACTTCTTGGTCTAATAAGTCATTGTGGTGAAGTAACCTTTCAAAAGAATCCTTTTGTTGCAGGCGCATCTCTTCTATAGTTGTAGCGAGTAGACCAACTTCAGAAGGATAATTTGTAAGTTCTTTATTAATGGGTGCATCAAAATTCCCGTTGCCAATAGTTGTGACTGCGGCTGAAAGGCGTTCTATAGGACTTGATAGAAGTTTACTTGCAAAGCTTGCAATAAAAAGGAAGATAATAATACAAGTAATAAAAACCGTGTAGTAGGAACGACGTGTTTTGATGAGTCCAGAATTAACCTCGCTAATGGGTGGTGCAATACCGATTGTCCAGCCATTATAAAGACGATCAAAGGCCATTATTTTTTCTTGATCTAGGTAAGTATACTGATAAGTACCATGTTCATAAAGACTGATATAGTTGCTGATTGGGACCAGTAAACCATTATAAATTGTCCGCATATTTTCATCGATGCTAAATGTTGGATGCGCAAGGATGTCGTGATTTTTATTAATCAAAAAAGCATAACCTGTAGAATAGATATTAATATCAAGAGTAAACTGTTCAAAGTCTTTAAGTAATATATTAGCACCTACTACACCTACAGGATGGCCGTCGACAAGGAGCGGTTCAGAATAAGTGATAATGTATTCTTCTAAGAAATAATCGTAATAGGGGTCTGTCCAAAGACCTTCTTTTTTGAGTATTGGTAGGCGTAACCAGTCCATATGTGACTCGTTTGAAGCCATTTCTTCTAAGATAAGTAAGTGGTCTGCTCGCTGAATAGTCATACCGTCCTGCCGCTGATAGACAACTCTTGTAAGTGTATCCGTAAACTTAGGGTCAAAGACTATATAAGATGTGTTAATTGAAGGTGTGTGATTAATTACATGATGAACATAAGGTTCAATATAAGCATCATAAGATTTAAAGTAATCGCTTTGATCTATACCCCAAAACGCTTTTTCATCAATAGATAACTCTACTGTTGTTCTAAGATTTCGAACAGCAGATTCTATTGTGAGCAATCTTGTTTCTAGTTCAGCTGATTTTTGTTGAGCAAGTGTCTCAAGGCGATTTGAAGCTTCAATTTTAAGCGCTTTTGAAGCTGTTGATAAAGTAATAAAGCCTATTGTACTAAGAGAAATGATGACAAAGAGGCCAATAACAGCGATAATCATGGTGCTGGTTTTATGCATGAAGAATCTCCTTTCACTTATACAGGTGTTTTTACCCACATTGGATGCTAATTACACAAAAATAGGGTACACTAAGTGTACATTATGAAATGAAAGTAAGAGGTTGATATGAACAAGTTGGTAAAATTGTGTATGGTAATTATCTTGATATTAAGCGGTGGATTTACTATGGTCTTTGACAGTATCTTCAAAGGTCTTATCTTAATCATATTTTGCATTGTTGGATTATTTGTTGTTGAGCAACGTCAAGTTAATAGAACGATTGATTATTTGGAGCCATTACTATTTAGATGTGGTCGTGTTGCTTATGTTGCGTCAGCCCTAGTACTTTTAAAAAAGAGTTTGCTCTTTCAGCAACAGTTAAAAAACAAATTAGCATATATAGAAATTGGATATTTCAATGTTATTGGTGATTTTGAAAAAGCCTTGATCTACTCAGAGTCTTATAAAAAACTTTCGGGTGCTGATAAGGTGCTTGTGGAGAGAGAAAGGACTTATGCGCAATTAAAATTAGGGCAGAATTGTCAGCAAGAATTTCATTTTGAAGGTTTACGAGGTCAGTTAATTAAAAGTCTTCAAATGATTGCTTGTGGTCAGAGTCATCATGCGATCCATGCTTTAGAGGACTTACGAGGACAAGAAGCGGGAAATGTTATTTTTAAAGAAGTAAATGAATTACTAGCAAATTTACTAGTTGATGAGTTACCTGAAGAAGCGGCTTATTACCAGTTAATAGCAGAGTCGTTTGAATTAGAAAAAGAAAGTGAATAAAGGTCGCTTTAATAAGCTGGAAGCCGGGTATAAATAGATCAAAGTTTTAAGTAAGGATGAGGTTAATGAAAAAAAATTCGATGAATTTGATTTTTGTGTTAATAATTTTGATGGGTCTTTTTTTATTTTATAATGTGCAAGCGCTTCAAGAGGATGCACGGGAATTTGTAGAAATGGATTTGATCAATGAAGCAAGCAGGCTATCCGCTGATTTTGACGCATGGATAGGCAGCGAAATTCTTATGCTTGAAGCAGTGCGTGATGTAATAAAACATATACCAATGGAAGAATTAAAGTATACAGAACGTAACAATCATTTTTTAAGTGTGCGTCATAATGAGATGGATCCTTATATTGGATTTTCTGATGGTACCGTACTCGATGGACAAAATCGCTTACCTAAAGAAGATTTTGATCCAAGAGAACGCATTTGGTACCAAAATGCTGTAGATAAAAATAGTACAAGTGTTACAGAAGTGTATTTAGGTATTGAATATGGTAGACCAATGGTAACAATCAGTACACCTTTTTATAATGGGGAAGATCTTGTAGGCGTTATTGCAGTAGATATTTTGGTGTCTGATATTTTAGCTGGATTTGAAGAAGCTATTATCGTGCCTGAGTCATATGCTTTTGTGATGAATGATGATGGACGTGTTCTAATACATTCTAAGGATGGTGCGCGTATAGGCTGTCATATTTCAGATGTAGAGAATGTTCAATCTATTAATGATTTGAACAAAATGAATTTTGACGATACGGAGACGGTTTTTTATGATTTTGAAGGTACGTCAGTTATGGCAGTCATTCGCCATATGAATTCTGTTGATTGGAGTGTCGTTGTTGCGATAGACCAACTTTATATAAACGATGTATCAGGACTTTTTTCAAGAGAAACGACCATCATTAATTTCTTGTTTTTTATTGTAATGTTATATGTTGTTCGCAATTTATATAATCTTGAAAAAGTTGTATTTTCAACAAACGAATTGCTTAAAGAAAAAGTTTATGAGTTGCATAAGGCTTATGAACATATTGATAAAATCAATGCTCAATTAGAAAAGAAATCTAATCATGATGCCTTGACGGGTGTGGCGAATAGAGGCTACTTTGATCAGGAACTGGATGCCCTTTGGCATAGAGGCTTAGATGAAGCCCAGCAATTAGCGATGATTGTTATAGATGTTGATTATTTTAAAAATTATAATGACACCTATGGCCATGCTATGGGTGATCAAGTTTTAATTGATATTTGCATATTAATAGAAAGTTTATTAGATGAGAGTGATTTTTTCGCAAGGATTGGTGGAGAAGAATTTGCCGTACTTGGTTATAATCGGACCCAAGAAGATTATATGCGATTAGCCGAGGGACTTAGGCAATCTGTTTTGGATATGTGCATTCCTCATAAAGAGAGCCTTTATGAATATGTAACTATAAGTGTGGGGGTTCATGTGATAAAACCAAACTCAAGTGTTTCTATAGGTGACTTTTATCATCAAACAGATGAGGCTATGTACTTATCAAAACAATCGGGTAGAAATAAGGTATCCCTTTTTGAATAGATGTTTTAAACTTGCAGAGGTTAACATAATAATATATAATGGATATCGGATTGGTTGACAAAGACAAACAATATGTCAACCAAGTTAAAATGTGATGGTATCTGGAGGGGCTTTTGAAAAAAGTTGTAAGTATTATATTAATGTTAATGTGTATTCAGGTTGCAAACTTTGCAAGTGATGAAACGCAAATAATTTTAAAAAAAGGTATGATGAATGAGCAAGTAAAAGGTGTTCAGCAATTGTTAGAAGGACAGGGTTATTACACTGGAAGTATAGACGGTATTTTTGGACAAGGAACACAGGAAGCAATTATTGTTTATCAGGAAAATAATGGCTTATCAGCAGATGGAATTGTTGGTAAAGAGACCTTTGAATATTTATTTGGGGATGCGGAGCATACAGGTGGAGAAGCTTCTTTAGTAGAAAGTCAGGTGACGCGTGTTACTTTGGCTGTTGAAGACGTTGTTAGTAGAGCGGGTCTGTTGAGAACAGCACCTATTGGCGCTTATCTAGACTGGTGGACGGAGATTAGTGGTAAATTGGTTTTTCCAGATGATGAGTTTCTGATACAAGATTTTGAAACGGGGCGTTACTTTAATGTTGTTGCAATTGCAGGCACTAAGCACATGGATGTAGAAGCTCTGACAGCAGCTGACGCCCAGGTTATTCGGGAACTTTGGGGTGGTGATTATAGTTGGGATAGACGTGCGGTGATTGCCTATTTAGATGGCGTAGCGGTTGCGGCTTCTTTAAATGGTATGCCACATGCTGGGCGAGATGATTTACCTTATAAGGATTATGTGTCCAATAGATCTGAAGGGTATGGATATGGCTACAATTATGATAAAGTTAAGGGAAATGACTTTGAAGGCGTTATTTGCCTTCATTTTAAAAACAGCACACTTCATAAAAATGCTGTGAAAGATGTAAGACATCAAGCGGCGATTAAACAAGCAGCAGGACTTAAATAGCTTATAATAGATTCTTGAGACGACTTTTAGGTCGTCTTTTTTATGTTTAAATATGTGTTTTGCTTGCGCTTTATGGAAATACTAGTATAATGAGTAAAGTAAGTATACTTTTTATACTGGAGGGGTTCAAAATGACTGAGGTCAATACAAAGTGGGGAGACCCATTGGAAATTGTTTGGAAAATTATTGGCGGCAAGTGGAAAGTTCAGATCATATCGAATTTATTTGAAGGCAAAAAACGTTTTAATGAAATTAGAAAGACAATGCCACAAATCACTCAAAAAATGTTAACAAATGCTTTGCGTGATTTAGAAAAAGATGGCGTTGTTGAGCGAAAGGTTTATCCTGAAGTGCCTGCACGTGTAGAATATACATTGACAGAAATGGGCAAATCTTTGGAGAGTGTTGTTAACAATATGAATCAGTGGGGTAAACATTATCAAAACTTGTTTACACAAGAACTATATAAGAAAAAAGCGAGTATGAAGTAAGTGGAGGCAGTATGGGTATTAGAATATTGACAGATTCTTGTTGTGATTTACCAATAAGTTATTTGGATGCGCATTCGGAAGTATTATCATTTATTGGAATGCCAATCACAGTGGGAGAGAGACATTTTAGAGATGATTTAGGGAGAGATGAATCGTTAGAAGATTTTTATAGTGCATTATCAGGCGGGTTGAATGCAAGTACTGCTCAAATCACGCCAAATGAATTTTATGAATTATTTAAAAAGGCATGCGAAGTAGGAGATGCAATTATATATATAGGCTTATCTTCTGGTATAAGTGGCACTTATAATAATGCGGTTATGGCAAAAAAGCTGCTAGAGGAAGAAGGGATTAAGGGTCAGGTATATGTTGTTGATGCCTATGCCGCCTCTATTGGATTAGGACTTATGGTAATGAGCGTGGTTGAGGCTATTGAAATTGGTGAGTCCCTAGAGACAATTTTAACTTGGTTAGAAAACAACAAGTTTTGTTTTCATCACTGGTTTGTAGTGGATGACCTACACTATTTAAAACGTGGGGGTCGTATACCGCCAGCGCTTGCTACAGTAGGAACAGCACTCAATGTAAAACCGATTTTGACTGTTGATGCTGTGGGGAAGTTAGTGAAACATTCAAATGTTAGAGGCCGAAAAAAGGCTATTAAATATTTGTCTGAAAAAATAGCGGATGGTAAATTAAAAGAAAGTATTATTATTATTGGTCATGGCAATTGCTATGAGGATGCTGAAAATTTAAAAGAGAAAGTATTGACATATGCACCAGATGCTGAGGTTATTATTACTGATTTATCGGCAACAATTGCCTGCCATGTTGGACCTAAAATGCTAGGAATTGGATTTGTTGCGGAATCTAGAATTTAGTGTCATAATTACCTTGGGAGGGTGAAGATGAATATATTACTTATCTACAATCCTAATTCTGGACATAGAGCTTTTATTCAATCTTTGGACACGGTTATTAAACGTGTTCAAGACGAAGGCTATCAAATTTTATTATATAGATTAGATAACTATACAGGTATAGGAGACTATTTTGATACAGTGTCTATTGATACCATTGATCGTGTGTGGATAGCAGGCGGTGATGGGACCTTAAATACTGTTGTTAATGCATTATTACAACGAAATATAGAATTGCCAATAGGAATTTTACCTGTTGGAACAGCAAATGATTTTGCTCATTACTTTGATTTTCCAAAAGATTTGGA
>Ga0193962_1001088_pt1 | contig 12684 bp, 11 predicted proteins | sample FB_5_MG_FD_140335 | JGI IMG/M metagenome (GOLD analysis project Ga0193962, IMG submission 140335) | Microbial mat bacterial communities from the Broadkill River, Lewes, Delaware, United States - FB_5_MG | ecosystem: Environmental > Aquatic > Freshwater > River > Microbial mats | place: USA...
CACGGCCACGCTCACCGATCAAGCCCACGACAGTAATCTCCGCCTCGGTGAAGCGGGTCATCATGCCCAGCAGCACCGACTTGCCCACGCCACTGCCGGCAAACAGACCCAAACGCTGCCCACGCCCCACCGTCAGCAGGCCATTAATGGCACGTACGCCAACATCCAGAGTCTGTTCAATCGGGTGGCGGTGCAACGGGTTGATGGTTTCACCCGCCAGCGTCACCATATCGTCAGGCCGGAGCGGCCCCTTGCCATCCAACGGACGACCAATGCCGTCAATGACCCGTCCGAGCAAACCGAAACCGACCGGCACCAGACTGGCGCCTACGCGCGGGCGTACCGCCGCGCCAGGCGACAGTCCATCGACGCTGTCGAGAGGCATCAGATACACGCGGTCGCCGGAAAAGCCGACCACTTCGGCTTCAACACTGCCGTTGCCTTGCAGGGAAACCAGACAGTAATCCCCCAAAGCAACCTTAAGCCCCACCGCTTCCAGCGTCAGGCCAATCAGGCGTGTAACGCGGCCTTCGACATCCGGCCGTGGCGGCTCATATTCACATTGGAGATAACGTTTGAGGCGCTGATCAAGATCCGGCATGAGCGCTACCCATTATGCGTCATCACTATCGACGGGTGTCTTGATCAGGCGCGCCAGCAACTGGTCGGCGACCTGGCGGAAACGCTGCTCGACTTGATAGTCGACCCGACAGCTGCCGCTATCGACCCGACAGCCCCCGGCCACAAGCGTATCATCACCGACCAGGGCCAGTTTTTCGGTATTCAACAGTGGGGCCAGTGCAGCAAGCTGATCGGGATGCACTTTCAGCACCACTTCGCCGGTACCTTCAGGCAACTGGGCCAGGGCCTCACGCGCACTTTGGGCCAGGTGCTCGATATTGATACTGAGTTCTGCCTTGACGGCCGACTCCGCCAGACTGACAACCAGGCGTATCAGCGTATCCTCAAGAGCTTCACGCTGCTGCTCCAACGGCTGCTGCAGTTGCTGCAGCAAGCCATCCAGCTGTTGCAGGCGCGCCTCGATTTCGGCCTGCCCGGCCGCCAACCCTTGCGCCAGTCCCTGAGCATGACCATCTGTGCGACCCTGTTCCTGCCCCTGCACCAGCCCTTCGGCATAGCCTTCCTGACGCGCTTCCTCACAGATCGATTCCCATTGCGCCAGCGTCAATTTTTCGGCAAATATCTCTTCTTCGACGACCGACACATCCAGTTCGGCCAGCGGGCTTGGCTGCTTGCGCGCCAACGCCTGTACCACACGCGCCTCGCCACCCACATCAGGCGGCAACCAGCGCTCGACTTGGCCAGCCTCGGCTGCGCGGATGCGGGCTGGAGTATCGCTTTTCATCAAATCATCTCTTCACCGGAACCGCCCAGCATAATCTCGCCATCATCCGCCAATCGTCGAGCCACCGTAAGAATCTCTTTCTGGGCCTCTTCAACTTCGGACACACGCACGGGTCCTTTGGCCTCAAGGTCATCACGCAGCAGCTCGGCCGCACGTTTGGACATGTTCTTGAAAACCTTTTCCTGCAGCGAGGTATCAGCGCCCTTCAGGGCCATCACCAGGCTGTCGGTTGACACTTCACGCAAGATGACCTGAATACCGCGATCATCCACATCGGAGAGGTTCTCGAAGACGAACATGAGATCGGAGATTTCACTGGCCAGGCTTTCGTCATTATCCTTGATCCCTTCCATCAGCTCAGCTTCCAGCGACGACTCCATGAAGTTCATGATGTTCGCGGCTGAACGCACGCCACCAAGGGTCCGGGACTGGCTCGCCTTGCTGCCGGTAAACTGGGTTTCGAACATGTCATTAAGCTCCTGGAGTGCCTGCGGCTGGATACGATCCAGGGCCGCGATACGCATCAGGATTTCCAGCCGCGACTTCTCATCGAAAAAGGACAGCACAATGGCCGCCTGATCGGAATCAAGGTAGGCGATGACAACCGCCTGAATCTGAGGGTGCTCATAGCGCAGAGCTTCCGCCACCTGGCGCGGGTCCATCCAGCGCAGGGTATCCAATCCCGAGGTGTTGGTACTGAACAGGATGCGGTCGATCAGGGTCTTCGCCTTTTCTTCGCCCAGTGCCTGGTTGAGCATGGCCCGGATGTAGCGGTCGTTGTTGATGCCAATGCCGGTCTGGTCGCTGACCACGTTCATGAAATCAGCGACTACCGCTTCCACACGGGACTGCGGAATGTTATCAAGCTGCGTCATCGCTTCACCGATCCGCTGTACTTCCTTGGGTCCCAGATGCTTGAGAATTTCCGCCGCATCGGATTCACCCAGGCTGATCAGCAGGATCGCCGCTTTCTGGATCTCGGTGAGTTCACTTTCATCGGTCACGATCAATCACCCATTGCCGCACGGCCTGTGCCACTTTTTCCGGATCTTCCGCCACCATGCTGCGGATGGCATTCAGTTGATAATCAAAGCTTTCATTCGGTGTAGGCAGCACGCCACGGTTACCGCTGCTGCCACCCAAGGTTACCTTGTCGTCGGCCACGCCACTGCCTTCAAGACCTTCCAGGTCGGCCGATATTTCGCCCGCCGGCCCCAACGTGGTGACTTCCTTGTGCTTGCCCGCATCCGCCAGACTTTTCAGAATCGGACGCAATACGCCAAGAATCAGCAGCAGCACAAACAGCCCGGCCATCACCTGCTTGATCACTTCCCAGAACCAGTCCTGCTCCCACAGAGCCGGGTCTGCCGTATCAAACGGCTCGGTCGCCACGAAAGCCGAATTGATCACCGTGACACTGTCACCCCGCACGGCGGAATAACCGACAGCATTGCGCACCAGCATCTGCAAGCGCTGCAGTTCGTTTTCCGACCAGGGCACGCGCTCACTGTTGCCGGTTTCGGCATTGATACTGTTCACGTCATCGACCACGACCGCCACGCTCAGGCGCTTGACCACGCCGGTTTGATGACGGGTATAGCTCAGCGTACGATCCAGCTCATAGTTACGAACCGCCTGTTCGCGACTGGAGCCGTTGGCTGCCCGACCGCTCGCAGCGGCATTGCCTGCCATCTCTTCCGGCACGGAATTCGGCCCCGGCGGCTGATTGGACAATGCTCCCGGAACCCCTTGCGCGAGATCACCGGACGCCCGATTTTCTTCCATCGTTTTTTCACTGCGCAGGGCCGGCAGGTCCGGGTTGTAGATCTCGTCAGCCTGTTCAACTTCAGTAAAGTCGATCTCGGAAGAGACCTCGGCCCGGAAGTTGCCCAGCCCCACCACCGGCTGCAGAATACTGTTGATGCGGTTGACCAGCGTCTGTTCGATCTTGCGGGTGTATTCCAGCTGCTTGGCCGCCAGCACAACGTCTTCATCCTGATCGCGGGTATTGAGCAAGCGTCCTTTCTGGTCCACAACCGTTACATCTTCAACCGCCAGCTCAGGAATGCTGGATGCGACCAGATTGGCGATTGCCGCGACCTGGTCACGTTCCAGAGTACGGCCGGAAAACATTTCGATGAACACCGAGGCACGCGGCTTGCGCTGGTCACGCACAAAGACGGACTCCTTGGGCAAGGCCAAATGAACACGGGCCGCACGCACCGCCAACAGGCTGCTGATCGTGCGCGCCAGCTCACCTTCCAGACCACGGCGGAAGCGAGCATTTTCCATGAACTGACTGGTACCCAGCCCCTGCTCCTGCTCCAGCAGCTCAAAACCCACCGTCTTGTCGTTGGTAAAGCCTTCGGAAGCAAGTTTCAGGCGCGCCTGATGCACATACTCCTGCGGCACCAGAATGGCACGACCATCGGTATCGAATTTATAGGGGACATTGAACAGCCTCAGCTGCTCGATCACTTCGTTGGCATCGGCAAAGCTGAGGTTGGAGAACAGGACGTTATAATCCGGCTTTTGCGACCAGAGCACGACGGCAAAACCGATCGCAATGCTGGCAGCCAGGCCCACCATCAGGCCGAGCTGACGCAATATGCCCAACCCGTTGAAGCCGGACATCAGACTGCCTTTGCTACTCACCTGTGTTGCCGAATTATCCATTCAATCCTAACCGGTTACATGCCTCAGATCGGCATCTTCATAACATCTTCATACGCGGACACCAGGCGATTACGTACCTGGGTCATCGCCTGGAACGAGACGGACGCCTTCTGGGCTTGAATCATGACTTCTGACAGGTCTACCGATGGATCGCCCTGCTCATAAGCGGTCCTCAACTTGGACGCTTCTGACTGGTGTGAATTGACATTATCCACCGCATTCTTCAACAGATCGGCAAAACCGGTACTCTCCGTCTTGCTGATACCCGGGGTGTTGAAATCCGGCCGGGCAACCGGTGCCACGCCCTGTTGCATATCGGTGCGCATCGTGCGCATCTGCGACAGCAGGCTGTTGATATCAGCACGATCGATCATGCTCATCTGCCTCCCTGTGGCAATATTTTGACATTATAGAGTGCGCCCTCTCCGCATCAAGCGCGAAGGGTACCAATTCGACAATATACTGACGTATAACGGTATTAACCGAGTCTCATCGCTTCTATCAAGCAAAAAGCGGGCCATATGGCCCGCTTCGATCAACGTCACACTATACACGGCTCAGTAACTGATATCAGGTGCCACGCCATATTTCAGTCGTACATACATCAGGGCAACCGTGATCGCGTCGCCCAATGCCGTATGGCGTTCAAGGATGGGGATATCCAATTTACCGGCAATGGTGTCAAAGCGCAGGTCGACATCACCACCAATGTGCTTCCATTTGATGATGTCGTGGTAAACGTGTGACAGCTCTATCGCCTTGTTGGGCAACCCGAAGCCATACTGCGGCCGGATGAACTTGTCCAACATGCGAATATCGAAATTGACGTAATATCCCAGTATCGGGCGGTTACCCACAAAGGCAAGTACCTGTTCCAGCGCGTCGTCCAGCTCTATACCATCAGCAAGATCACTGGCCCGAATCTTGTGGATCTTGATCGAGTCACCACTGAGACTTTTCGGCGGTTTTAACTTGATGTCCAACCGCTCACTGGTGATCACCTTGCGTCCCTTAACGCGTACGGCACCGATCGAAAGGATCTCCGCCTTTTTCACATCAAGACTGGTGGTTTCACAGTCCAGTGATACCACTTCGTCCCCCTGATAGCGCTCGAACAAGTGCGCCCAAGGACCTTCGCGGTGCTCGCGCTTCTCTTTCATACGCCGTATTGAGCGTGGGATGATCATCGTGGTTTAGCCTCCCAGGTGATAGCGCTGTGCCAAGTGCTTTTTGAATCCTTTCACCACATGCAGTGCATCACGCAGCAGGTCACGCTCCAGTTTGTTCAGCTGCTGCAGGTCAATCAGGTTGGGCGTCGGATCGATACCGTCTTCTGCTTCCTCTGCACGCAGAATTTGCTGTCGTAGCCGTAGCTGAATACAAAGTGCCAGCGCCTCGGCCAGATCCTTGCCGTGCTGTTCCTCCATCACGCCCTGCTCCATCAGCAGCTCTATACGCTGAAACGTATTGGTCTTGAGAATACGATGCTCAAGCGCCAGCGTACGCACACCATGAACGATGGGGAAAATGCCCCCCTTCTTGATGTCCAGTTGCCCACGATCCTTCAAATTGCCAAAAAAGGTCAACGGTGTGTCGAACTCCACCGCCGCACGGGCAAAGTGAGAAAAGAAGACATCATTGTTACGCAGATGCCGCAGAAACCAGTTGCGTGCGACCTTGAACAACGCCTCATTGCCGGCCACCGGCTTGGCGTCCACCGCTATGGCCAACTGCATTTGCGCACCACCTTCACAGGTCGCCGCCCAGTCGCTCAAGCGCTGAGTCCAGTCACCAACAGAGTTCACCCAGGCCGGATTGGACACCATGATATTCCCGGGGCATGGCGGAAAGCCGAAAGAGATCAGCGTGTCACTGAAGTGCTGCATGGTCGCCTGCATGCCGGGCCAGGCCAGATTGTCACGGAAAATAAGCGCGTTGTCCTGATCGGTTTTCATGATCTGCTCAGCCCGTCCTTCGGAGCCCATCACGATCAGACACACATGCGGCTGCATGTCCGCGGGGATGATCAGGTCGAACAGTTTGGAGATGATGCGACCATTCATCGCGGCCAACAGGTCCATGGTGAAGCGGATTTTGACCCCGCTGGAGATCAACGCCTTGATCAGGTCGTTCAGTCCCTGCGCGGCTTCACGCAGCTGATCCACACTGGCTGCACGCTCAATACGCAGACCGATCACATGGGAGTGGCTGGAGAAATAGCTAAGCACGTCGGTCAACTCGACCACGCCAACCATCTCGTCCCCCGCCATCACCACCACGCGCTCAATCTGCTGCTGCGTCATCATCACCAGTGCGTTGAACAGGTAATCCTGATGGTCGATGGTTACCAGGCGGTAGCTGGCGATATCGGACACATCGGTTTCCAGCGGCAATTGCTTGAGTACCACCGCATCCAGCAGATCGGTCCCGGTCACCATCCCCAGCCGACCGCCCTTGCGCGCCAGCACACAGTCCGCCTTGTGGGTGCGCATCAGTTCGGTCGCATCACGGATGCTGGTGCCCTGCTCCACGATGAGGGGGTCACGGACGGCTGCAGCGGTAATCTTGGCCAACATGAACTCGGCCATATCCTGATTGCTGCCATGCTGGGCAACGATCTCGCGCTTGACCGCCAGATTCTGCTGGAAGTAGTCGGCAAACTGGGCGTTGCTCGCGATCAAATCCAGCAGCGTCCGTGTCGGCAGGATATTACAGATCGTTTCTTCTTCAGCGACAAAGTTATGGATCGCCTTACCCCGAAGGGCTGACCAGCCACCGAAATAATCTTCATTCTGATACTGCACAAAGACCTGCTGTGGGGCTTCGACACCGGCTTCGATCGCTTCACTTTCACTGACACAGCCTTTCAGAATGACGTAAACGCCATCCGGCACTTCCCCCGCCGTGATGACCTTTTCGCCTTTCTGGAAGTAGCCGATATCCAGGTTGGCACGCAGCAGCGTCTGTTCGGCGTCCGTCAATAAACTGAACGGGATGTTATCCATCTTGAATGAGTTAGGCATTCTGTCCCTCTGTTTTTCGGGTCCGGAATAAAACGGGGGCATACCTTCATGCCGGCATGCCCCCGCTCCCTGTCATGGCTGATCGGCTTAGTGAACGTGGGCTTCCGCTGCGCCACGCGGGATACGGATATCCTCGATGATGGCCTGAATTTCCGCGGGTGGCGGCGGGGTTACGCTGGATACCAGCATAGCCACAACGAAGTTCAGAATCATGCCGACGGTGCCAAAGCCTTCCGGTGAAATACCGAACCACCACTGGTCTGCCGTCCCGCCCATGAACTTGAAGTAGACGATATAGGCAATAGTACTCGCCAGACCCACAACCATGCCGGATACGGCGCCCTGGGTATTCATGCGGGTGCTGAAGATGCCCATGATGATCACCGGGAACACCGACGAGGCTGCCAGGCCAAATGCCAGCGCCACCACCTGGGCGACAAAGCCCGGCGGATTGATACCGAAGTAACCGGCGATGAGGATGGCAACGATTGCAGCCATGCGTGCATAACGCAGTTCCTGCTTATCGCTAATGCTCGGATTGATGGTTCGTTTCATCAAGTCATGCGAGATCGAGGTCGAAATCACCAGCAACAGACCTGCCGCCGTCGACAGTGCCGCCGCCACAGCACCTGCCGCTACCAGCGCGATTACCCAGTCAGGCAGGTTGGCAATTTCAGGATTCGCCAGCACCATGATGTCGCGGTCTACATAGACCTCACTGGCATTGGCGGTCGCGTTCGATGTCAGGCGCTCGCCGCTGTCACCAACCCCTTCGACAAAGACCGGCTTGCCACCTTCAAAGGCATTGCCTGCCGAGTAGTACACTTTGCCGTCACCGTTCTTGTCGACCCAGGCAATAAGGCCGGACTCTTCCCAGTTTTTGAACCAGCTCGGCATCTGGGTGTACTCCACCCCGTTGCTGTCTGCGCCGTTGATGGTTTCGATCAGGTTGACACGACCGAAGCCTGCCACGGCCGGCACAGTGGTATAAAGAATAGCGATGAAGATCAGGGCCCAGCCCGCAGAAATACGCGCATCCTTGACCCGCGGCACAGTGAAGAAGCGCACGATGACGTGCGGCAAGCCCGCTGTGCCACACATCAACGCTGCCGTCATGAAGAACATGTCGATGGTCGTCTTGTTGCCCTGCGTATACTGGTCAAAGCCCAATTCAACCGACAGTTCATTAAGTGTTGTCAGCACCGTTTTACCGCTGTCCAACGTCGCGCCCAGACCCGTTTGCGGCAGTATATGCCCCGTCACCTGCATCGACAGGAAAATGGCTGGCACCATGAAAGCCAGAATCAGCACGCAATACTGTGCGACCTGGGTATAGGTAATCCCTTTCATGCCCCCCAGTACAGCGTAGAAGAAAACAATAATCATGCCGACCACAACACCGGTGGTGATATCCACATGCAGGTAACGCGAAAATACGATGCCTACGCCGCGCATCTGGCCAGCAACATAAGTAAACGAGATCACGATGGTACAGATCACGGCAATCGTGCGTGCCGTGCTGGAGTAGTAACGGTCACCGACGAAATCAGGCACGGTGAACTTGCCAAACTTGCGCAGATAAGGTGCCAGCAGCATTGCCAGCAGTACATAGCCACCGGTCCAGCCCATCAGATAAGCGGCACCGTCACGGCCGATAAAGGACACAATACCGGCCAGGGAGATGAAAGAAGCTGCAGACATCCAGTCGGCCGCTGTGGCCATACCGTTGGCAACCGGTGGTACACCACCGCCAGCAATGTAGAACTCCTTGGTAGATCCGGCGCGAGCCCAGATCGCAATCGCGATATAGAGCGCAAAAGAGCCACCGATGAAAATATAGGTGAGCAGGTCAAGACTCATAACAAAGCCTTCCTTAACTTAGTTATTGTTATTCGTGTACGTCGTATTTTTCGTCCAGCCGGTTCATGCTGAAGACGTATGCCCAGATCAGGCCAATAAATACGTAGATGGCACCCTGTTGGGCAAACCAGAAGCCAAGCGGGAAGCCGAAGAATTGAATTTGATCCAGTTCATCGACGAAGAGGATGCCACATCCGTAGGAGGCAGCGAACCAGATGACCATGTAGGTCATGATGATTCTGAGGTTTTCGCGCCAGTAGGAACGGGCACTTTCATTTTGCGCAGACATTACACCATCCTGTTGTTGTTATTACTGGTGAAACCGCTGAGGTTTACCTGAATCTAACAAACACAGGGGGGTAAATATGCCCCGACTTTAGTCGGAGCATTACAGACTTCGGCTTAGCCCTGACAAAGCCGTTGGCGCAAGCGGTCTCCCGCTTCCAGCTTAACGACCGACGCAAGATCCGGCTGACCCTGCTCATCCAGCGTCAGCATGTTGCCACTTTCACAATCCAGCAACTGCTGATGCGGCTTTACTTGAGCCACATAATGCTTTTCAAAACGGTAAAGCACAAACTTGACTCCCTGTTTGCCGTTATTGAAACCTCGCTCGATACTGCGTTCGTCCAGCGCGGTGAACGCCACATCCATCGGGTAATAGTAGGTCCAGGGACGCCACACCATGGAGCCGGTTTCAGTGGACATGACCACAGTCCCTTCAGGCAACCGTTGCTTGATCAGATCCAGTGCCGTGTACTCCATGTAGATTTGACTGGCCAACATGCCGACACCGGCAAATGCCGGAATAATCCACTTTGGCAGTTTCTTTTTGCTCAGCAGGCGCAACAACATCGCGACACCTGCCGCTCCCAAACCCGCAAACACGACTGCAACCAGATTCCAGATCATATGTTTCCATTCCCGAAAAAAGTCGGGCTTCCAATTGGAAGCCCGAGGTAGTTCACCCTTGGTCAGGCCTCGCGGCCCGTCTCGGGTCTATTATGCTTAGTGGTCAACTGCGGCACCAGCACCTTTCGGGTAGCGTACGCTTTCAACCAGTTCCTGAATTTCAACCGGCGGCTCGTCAGTCATGTACGACACGGCGAAGGCCACGGCGAAGTTGATCATCGCACCAATCGCACCGAACGACAGCGGCGAGATGCCCAGGATCCAGTTATCAGGCGTATTCGCCAGCGTTGCGGTACCCGGAATGAAGAACCAGCCCAGGAAGGTGAAGATGTATACCAGCGTAGCCGTCAGACCCGCTACCATACCGGCAACTGCACCCTTGTTGTTCACACGCTTGGAGAAGATACCCATCATCAACGCCGGGAAGATGGAGGCACCTGCAATACCGAAGGCCAGTGCGACCGTCTGCGCGGCGAACCCGGGTGGATTCAAGCCCAGATAGGTTGCGACCAGAATCGCCACACCCATGGAGATACGGGCAGCCGTCAGTTCGCCTTTTTCACTGATGTTCGGATTGATCATGGTTTTGATCAAGTCATGGGAAATCGCCGAAGAGATCGCCAGCAACAGACCCGCTGCAGTAGACAGCGCAGCCGCAATACCACCCGCCGCAATCAGGCCGATAACCCAACCTGGCAGCTGTGCAATTTCAGGGTTAGCCAGTACCAGAATGTCGTTGTTCACGACCAGTTCGTTACCGTTCCAGCCACGTGCCTCAGCGGTTGCAGCAAAAGCGTCAGCTTCAGCACTGCCAGCCTTGTCGTTGTACATCTGGATACGGCCGTCTGCGTTCTTGTCTTCATACTTGACCAGACCGGTTTCTTCCCAGGTTTTGACCCACTCGGGACGATCGGCATACAACAGTGCATCTTGCTCAACACCCGCCGGGTAGACGGTTTTGATCAGGTTCAGACGCGCCATGGAACCAACAGCCGGAGCCGTCAGGTACAGCAGTGCGATGAAAATCAGTGCCCAGCCGGCAGACCAGCGAGCATCAGCCACCTTGGGTACGGTGAAGAAGCGGATGATAACGTGCGGCAGGCCCGCAGTACCGATCATCAGCGACAGGGTGAACAGCAGCATGTTGAGTTTGTTATCGACATCAGCCGTGTAATCACGGAAGCCCAGGTCACGTACGACCAGATCCAGTTTTTCCAGCAACGGCACCGCATTGGCCGCGCCTTCAGCGGTGTAGTCACCAAACATGCCGAACATCGGCAACGGGTTGCCAGTCAGCTGCAGTGAAATGAATACCGCCGGAATTGTGTAGGCAACGATCAGCACGACGTACTGCGCGACCTGCGTATAGGTAATACCCTTCATGCCACCGAATACGGCGTAGAAGAATACGACACCGGCCGCAATCCAGATACCTGCGGTATTGCTCACTTCCAGGAAGCGGGCAAAGGCAACGCCGGCACCGGCCATCTGACCGATTACATAGGTCACGGACGCAACAATCAAACAGATAACGGCAACCAGACGGGCACCGCGGCTGTAGAATCGATCACCGATGAAGTCAGGCACTGTGAACTTGCCGAACTTGCGCAGGTAAGGTGCCAGCAGCATCGCCAGCAGTACATAACCACCGGTCCAGCCCATCAGGAAGGAAGAGTTGACATAACCGGCCGACAACAGGCCTGCCATGGAGATAAAGGACGCCGCTGACATCCAGTCGGCTGCCGTCGCCATACCGTTAGCGACCGGGTGGACACCGCCGCCAGCGACGTAGAACTCCTTGGTGGATCCGGCACGGGCCCAGATCGCAATACCAAAATAGAGTGCGAATGATGCACCCACGAAAATCAGGTTGATTGCAAATTGACTCATACTGGCTTACTCCTCCAAACCCATCTCTTTATCGAGCTTGTTCATTCTCCAGGCATAGAAGAAAATGATCACGATAAAGGTCAGAATGGCGCCCTGCTGGGCAAACCAGAAACCGAGGTCGGCACCGCCGACCGCTATACCCGAGAGCAGCGGGCGAAACAGGATGCCACAGCCGTAGGACACGAACGCCCACACAACCAGGCTTCCCATGATCAGACGAAGATTCGTCGACCAGTAGTGAGCAGCTTTGGATTTATCATCTGCCATGATGTTTCTCCGTTTTCTTGTTATTGGAGCCGAGAATATACCCTTCGATCTTGCATAAAGACGCGAGCCAATAAAAGCCCCGACTTTAGTAGAACGCCTATAATTCATTCGTACAAAAATTAAATTAATCCATATAAATCAAAGGATTATTTGAAAGCGCCAAAAACATGACTCTGAGCATGTAATACAATAGTCACGTATGAAAAACGGTATTAATGATCCGCCTCAACACAGCTTTGGCCACAACAGCGGTTACAGCATCAGGCAATCACCGTTACACTCCGCTCAAGAACCCTGATACGAGAGATTCGCTATGCTGTCCGGCTGGTCCATCATCCTGATCTCCCTGGCCTATCTTGGCCTGCTGTTTGCCATCGCTTACTTCGGTGACAAAAGCAGCGCCGGCAAGCAGTGGGCCAGCAACCCGGTGGTCTATTCACTGTCACTGGCCGTCTATTGTTCCAGCTGGACCTTTTACGGCGCCGTCGGCAGAGCCGCATCGACGGGGTGGGAGTTTATGGCAACTTACCTGGGGCCGGTCATCGTATTTTTGCTGGCTATCCGGGTGATTGAAAAGATTTTTCTGGTCAGCAAACAGCAGAACATCACCACAATTTCCGACTTCATCTCGTCAAGGTATGGCAAGAGCCAGAGCCTTGCGGTACTGGTAACCCTGCTCGCTGTCATGGG
>Ga0193962_1001095_pt1 | contig 12658 bp, 11 predicted proteins | sample FB_5_MG_FD_140335 | JGI IMG/M metagenome (GOLD analysis project Ga0193962, IMG submission 140335) | Microbial mat bacterial communities from the Broadkill River, Lewes, Delaware, United States - FB_5_MG | ecosystem: Environmental > Aquatic > Freshwater > River > Microbial mats | place: USA...
CCACCTACTTGCATTAGCTCCTCCAATTGTGGTGCCTTGTGTTAACGTATATATCAGCAACACAATTACAAAAGGAATCATTAAAACTGATCCGCCACTAAAGTATCTGTAAGGAACCTTATGAACTGCATAAATTATTAAAAACCCACATGCCAACAAAAATGCATGTTTAAATAAATGAAAGGTTGTGGTCCCGTTATTTACAACATACACCAAATTAGTACTCGCACTATAAACTGGCAAAAACGACAAAATAGCCAAAACAGAAACTATTGCCCAAATAGCACGATCTCCTTCAATATTTTTAAGGATGTTTTTCATTTATAATTCTCTAACAGCTTTTTTAAATTTGTTACCTCTATCTTCATAGCTCTCAAACAAGTCGAAACTTGCACAAGCTGGAGACAACAAAACAGTATCTCCTTTTTCTGTAATTTTATAAGCAACTTTTACGGCTTCTTCAGCACCTCTTGTTTCAACAATTAAATCAACAACATTATTAAAGGTTTGCATTATTTTTTTGTTATCCACACCTAAACAAATTATTGCTTTAACCTTTTCCCTAACCAAAGGCATTAAATCTAAATAATCATTTCCTTTATCTACACCACCTACAATCCAAACAGTAGGAGCTGTCATACTATCTAAAGCATAATATGTTGCATTTACATTTGTAGCTTTTGAATCGTTTATATATTGAACTCCACTTATTTTCAATACGGGTTCCAATCTATGTTCAGCACCTTCAAAATCTTCTAAACTCTCTCTAATTGTGTCTTTTCTAACTTTTAACAATGAAGCCGCCATTGCTGCTGCCATTGCATTTTTTGTATTGTGTTTACCTTTTAAAGCTAAAGTTGAAATACCCATTATTTTATGTTCTGTTTTATATTTTATTATTATTTTATCATCTTTTAAATATACTCCCTGCTCCAATTCACGCTCAATAGAAAAAGGCAATAAAGTGGCTCTAATTTTATTTGTATGTAGCCAGTTTACAATTACCTCATCATCCGAATCATAAATCAAAAAATCATTCTTTGTTTGATTTTTTGTGATTAAAAATTTAGAGTTGATATAATTTTCGAATTTATAATCATATCGATCTAAATGATCAGGAGTTATATTGGTAATTATTGCAATATGCGGAGTGAATTCATCAATACCATCTAACTGAAAACTACTCAATTCCAGCACATGAATATCTGATTTTTTATCAGCCACTTGTTGTGCAAAACTTTCTCCAATATTTCCACCTGTACTCACATTTAATTTTGCTTTTGTCAAAATATGGTCAATCAGCATTGTGGTAGTTGTTTTACCGTTTGACCCAGTAACTCCAACCACAATACCATTGGTATATTTTGAAGCAAACTCAATTTCTGAAATTACTGAAACACCTTTCTGTCTTAATGCCATAATTAATGAAACAGTATCAGGAATTCCCGGACTTTTCATTACAACATCAGCTTTAAATATTTCATCTTCAGTGTGAATTCCTTCTTCGAAAGAAATATCATTATTTAAAAGAACTTCTTTATATTTTTTAGCAATTGTTCCCTTATCAGAAACAAAAACATTAAAACCTTTTTGCTTTCCAAGTAGCGCAGTTCCTACACCGCTTTCCCCTGCTCCCAGAACAACTAATTTTTTCATTTATCGCAACTTTAATGTTACAATTGTAAATACGGCCAACATTATTCCAATAATCCAAAATCGAGTTACAATTTTACTCTCATGGTAACCGGATTTTTGATAATGATGATGTAATGGTGACATTTTAAATATTCTTCGACCTTCTCCAAATTTTTTCTTTGTGTATTTGAAATAAGATACCTGCAGAATTACAGACAAGGTTTCAACAAAAAATACACCTGCTAAAATTGGGATTAATAATTCTTTGCGAACCGCTATTGCCAATACAGCTATAATACCTCCAATTGTTAGGCTTCCCGTATCTCCCATAAAAACTTGTGCCGGATAGGTATTATACCATAAGAAACCGACTAAACTACCTACAAATGCCGCTATAAATATGGTCATTTCTCCCGAATTTGGGATATACATTACATCTAAATAATTCGCAAAAATAATATTTCCCGACACCCATGCAAAAACCCCCAAGGTGAGCACTATTATAGCTGAAGATCCTGCAGCTAATCCATCAATTCCATCGGTTAAATTTGCACCGTTTGAAACTGCTGTGATAATAAATATTACAATTGGAATAAAAATTAACCAAGCATAATCTTTTAACCCTTCTCCAAAAATCTCTAAAGCGTTAGCATATTCCAACTCATTGTTCTTAAAAAATGGAATAGTTGTTTTTGTTGACTTCTCAGCTTCCCCAAACAATACAGGTACACCTTCTTCAGTAGTATATTGATATTGAACTGGCAACTTCTCCTTCATTGTAATTCCAGGATGGAAATAAAACATTGCACCTACAAAAATTCCTAAGGTAACCTGACCTAATATTTTAAATCTACCTTTTAAACCATCCTTATTTTTTCTAAATATTTTTATGTAATCATCAATAAATCCAATGGTTCCCATCCATATAGTAGTAACTATTAGTACAATGATATATACATTTTCTAGTTTCGCAAATAACAATACCGGAATTAAAGTAGCTAAAATTATTATGATTCCTCCCATTGTAGGAGTCCCAGCTTTTTCTACCTGACCTTCTAATCCTAAATCTCTAACGGACTCTCCTACTTGTTTCCTTTGAAGGAAATTGATAATTCGCTTTCCGTATATTGTTGAAAAAAGTAATGACAAAATAAAAGCCAAAGCAGATCTAAAGGAAATATACTGAAATAGTCCAGCTCCTGTTAAATTGTAATGATTTTCTAAATATTCAAATAAATAATATAACATTGTATTATCCTTCTATGGCTTTTAATAATTGTGTTATTTTTTCGTAATCATCAAAATGGGATCTCTCCCCTTTGATTTCCTGATAGTTTTCATGACCTTTCCCTGCAACCAAAATGATATCTCCTTTTTTTGCAAATTTTGTAGCAGTTTTAATCGCCTGCTCTCTATCTAAGATTGAAATAGTTTTTTTAAAATTTTGTGGTTCAACCCCAACTTCAATTTCATCAATAATAGTTTGCGGATCTTCGTTTCTTGGATTATCTGAGGTAAATATGACCTGCGAGCTTAATTGAGAAGCTATACGCCCCATAACAGGGCGTTTAGCTTTATCTCGATTTCCACCGCATCCCACAACGGTAATTACTTGTTCATTTCCAGTTCTTATATCATTTATTGTTTCCAACACATTTTTTAAGGCATCTGGCGTATGAGCATAATCTATAATAGCTGTTACACCCTTTCCAGATGTAAAGTGTTGAAATCTTCCACTTACACTTTCTAATTCACTTATATGAGTTAATGTTTCGGTACTATCCAACTCTAACAAATTAGCCACACCATAAACCGCGGCTAAATTATACGCATTAAAGCTTCCTGTAAGTTTTACCCAAACTTCATTATTATTTATATTTAATAACAAACCAGAAAACTGATTTTCTAATATCTTTGCCTTAAAATCTGCCATTGTTTTTAAAGCGTACGTCCGTTTTTTAGCTTTGGTATTTTGTAGCATTATGGCTCCATTCTTATCATCAGCATTTACGAGTGCAAAAGCTGACTTTGGCAACGAGTCAAAAAACACCTTTTTAACATCCCTATATTCTTTAAAGGTGTTATGATAATCTAAATGATCATGTGTTAAATTCGTAAATACACCACCTGTAAAATGCAATCCTTCGGTTCTTTGTTGATGAATTCCATGAGAACTTACTTCCATAAAGCAATAATCAACCCCCATTTCAACCATTTCGTTTAAATACTTGTTGATTAAAACTGAATTCGGTGTTGTATGAGTTGCTTTATATCCAATAGTATCAACCATTATTTTTACAGTTGATAACAAACCAGATTTATAACCCGATTTTCGAAACAAATTATATAATAGGGTCGCAATAGTAGTTTTACCATTAGTACCAGTAATACCAACTAATTTTAATTTTGAGGAAGGATTATCGTAAAAATTCGATGCTAAAAATGCCAATGCTCTATTAGTATCCTCAACCCTAACATAAGTAACTTCTTCCTTTATTTTTTTAGGAATTTCTTCACAAACAACAACTGTTGCTCCTTGATTAACCACCTTTTCAATAAATTGATGTCCATCAAAAACCAAACCTTTTTGAGCTACAAATAAACTATTATCTCCTGCTTTTCTTGAGTCAAATTCAATTGAATCTACCCATTTCTCATCACTACCAATAATTTCATTAATGGTAACCTTATTTAATATGTCTTTTAATAACTTCAATTAAATTAATTTTAAAACTATAGTTGCTCCTTTTTTTATTTTTTCTCCGGCACTAATTGATTGTTCTTTTACTTTACCAACTCCATTAAACCTCACATTTAAACCTATATTTTCAAGTAAAGAAACTGCATCCATAGCTGCCATTCCTTTTACATTTGGAATTGAATTTATTTCCTTATTAGACAAAGCATAGTAACGATCAAAATTCCCTTGAACATTTTCAAATTCAGGAATTGAATTCTCTATTTTATTAATAATATGGTTTGAAGTATAAATTTTTTGAGCGATATCCTTAAAAACTGGACCAGATACATCAGCTCCATAATATCCTTTTGAAAGATTTGGTTTATGAATTACAACAATACAAGAATACTCAGGATTCTCAGCAGGAAACCACCCAGTAAATGAAGAAATATATTTTTTACTCTTACGCCATTCTTCATAATTACCGTATTCTACTCGTGCAGTTCCCGTTTTACCGGCCATAGAAAAATTCTCTTCATAAAGTTTTTTCCCTGTACCACGTACTACAACATTTTTCAAAATTTCTTGCACCTCATCAATCGTTTCTTTTGAACAGATTTTAGAATCAATAACTTCTTTCCCAAAGGCTTCAACTTGATTATCCCACGAACGAATTTCTTTTACAAATTTAGGTTTTAACATTTCACCATTATTTGCAATAGCATTATAAAAGGTAAGTATTTGAAGTGGAGTCATCTCTAAATTGTAACCATAAGCTATAGAAGGCAATGCATTTTTACTCCAAATTTTATCACCAGGCGATGGAATATTTGGTTTTCCTTCTCCTTTTATTTTTAATCCAAGCTGCTCATTTAAGTGCATATCTTTTAAAATATTAATAAATCGCTCTGGCTTCTTTCCGAAATTTTCTTCAATTAATCTCGCAAATCCAATATTAGAAGACACTTCTAATGCTCTAGCAGCTGTAATTTTTCCATATCCACCTCTATGAGAATCATTAATATACCTTCCATACAGCCTATATCTGCCATCTTTTGTATCAACAACTGTATTTGTATCAATTGCTTTAGACTCTAACGCAGCAACCATTGCCATAACCTTAAAAGCCGAACCTGGCTCATGAGATTCATAAACAGCATAATTTCTTTTTTCGTAATATTTTCCAAGTGAACTTCTTCCTAAATTAGAAATTGCCTTAATTTCACCTGTTTTAGTTTCCATTACAACAACACAACCATGTTCCGCCTCATAATGCTCCAACTGCCTCAACAAAGAATGATGAGCAATATCCTGAATATTAATATCTATCGTAGTTACAATATCCTTTCCATCAATTGGTTCCTTCTCGTTATTATCATTAATTGGCTTCCATTGTCCTTTTGCTATTTTTTGCTTCATTCTCCAACCATGCTTCCCCTTTAAATAACTTCTGTAAGCTCCTTCAATTCCAGGAGCTCCCCTATAATCATCATATCCGATAGTTCTTTCTGCAACTTTACCTAAAGGATGTGCTCTAACAGTCGTTTGCTCAGCAATAAATCCACCTTTATACATTCCTAAATTAAAAATTGGAAAACTTCTAATTTTCATATAATCGTTATACCCTAATTTTCGAGTAATAAACAAATATCTATTTTTACTATTTCGAGCCTTTCTAATTTTAGTTTCCCACTTAGACACTGAACTTCCAAGCATTTTTGATAATTCTTTTGACAAGTTTCTAATTTCTTTCTCAAAAACTTTTGAATCTACAGTAAAAGCATCCATTCTAATTTCATACTGCGACATTGAAGTAGCAAGTAAACTTCCATCAGCAGAAAACACATTCCCTCTATTGGCAAAAATGGTATCATTTCGCAAGGTCAACTGCTCTGATAAATTTCGATATTTCTCACCATCTGCAAATTGAATATTAGTTAACCTAACAACAATAAGCACCAAAAAAATGGTAGCAAATACAAGTACAAAGTACAGCTTATTTAATATGCTTTTTTTTGTAACAGCCAATGTTAAAATATTATTTTATGGTTACTTTAATTACTTGTGGTGGGTTTTCACTTGGCTTTAACTCAAGTTCTACAACCTTGTTTTTTATAGTTGATTCCAACTTTAATTTCATTGCTATTGAACGCGTATCTAAAAATTCAGATCTTAATTCTTTGATATCCCTATTCAATTTAGCAATCTTCATCACTTTTTTATCAGAACTATGAGAACTGGCAATCATCATTAACATTAAGCCAACTATAAATAAGATAAACCTCCAATTTTTAAAGGAATCATCACTTACTAAAAAATTCCCCCTTAAAACATTGTATATGCTATTTTTAAATCTAGACATTACTTTAAGGTTGCTATTCTCAACTTGGCACTTCTTGCTCTATTATTTTCTTTTATTTCTTGATTTGAAGGAATAATCATTTTCCCTACCTTTTTCATAGGTACAGAAATATTCCCGTAAAAATCTTTCTCAGGCTCACCTTCAAAAAGACCATTTCTAATAAATCGCTTAACTAACCTATCTTCCAAAGAATGATATGAGATTACACTTAATCTTCCTTTATCATTTAAAACCTCAGGAATCTGCAATAAAAATTCTTTTAGAACTTCTATTTCTTGATTAACTTCAATTCTAATCGCCTGAAAAATTTGAGCCAATATTTTATGCTCTACAGCCTTCGGCACAAACTCATTAAGAACCTCCTTTAACTGGAAGCTTGTTTTAATTAATTTTTCTGATCTTGTTTCTACAATTTTTTTTGCAATTAACCTTGCATTTCGCAATTCACCATATTGAAACAAGACATCAGCTAATTTATCTTCTTCATAAAAATTCACAACCTGATAAGCAGACAATTCACCTTCCTGATTCATTCTCATATCCAATTCTGCATCAAAACGAGTTGAAAACCCTCTTTCAGCTTCATCAAATTGATGTGAAGAAACACCTAAATCTGCCAATACACCATCTACTTTTTTAACACCGTAAAAACGTAAATATCTTTTTATAAATCTAAAATTTTGAGGAATCAATGTAAACCTATCGTCATCAATTATATTCCTTTGAGCATCTTCATCTTGATCAAATGCAAATAGCTTTCCATTTTCACTAAGCCTATTCAAAATCTCTCTTGAATGACCTCCACCACCAAAAGTAACATCCACATACACTCCGTCAGGTTTAATATTTAAACCGTCAATACTTTCCTTCAACAATACTGGATTATGATATTCCATCTTCATTCTCGTTTAATTTCCCCATTACATCTTCCGCCAACTCAGCAAAATTATTTGATGAATCAGCAATTACATTTTCATATTTTTCTTTATCCCAAATCTCAACAATCTTAACCATTGAAGATAAAACAACATCTTTTTTAATACCTGCAATCATCTGCAATTCTTTTGGAATTAGCAACCTTCCAGAGGCATCTAAATCAACAACTTTTACACCAGCAGTAAATCGACGAATAAAATCATCGTTCTTCTTCACAAATCTGTTCAGCTTATTTATCTTTGTCATCAAAATATCCCATTCTCCCATTGGATACAGCTCCAAACAAGGATGAAAAACAGATCTTTTTATCACAAAACCATCTTGTAAAACAGGAGCAAGTTGCTTCTTTAAAGCCGCAGAAAGTGCAAGCCTTCCTTTAGCATCAGCCTTGCATTCATATGTTCCAATTAAATTTACCATTGTGTGTTTGCGTGTATTCAAAAATATAAATTTTTTCCCACAATTATCCACTTTTACCCACTTTGTTGATAACTTTTACCTTTAAGCTCCATTTTTAGGCTAAAATTTTGAATTTCAAGACGTTAATTTTTTAATTACTATCATTTATAAAAAAATCGTATTTTAGAAAAAAAAGTTACCTTTGTGGTTAGCTTAAAACTTAAATTTTAATGAGCAATAGTCTTATCAAAGAAGGAAAATATAGTTATATTGAAGCGGGAGAAGGACAACCAATAATTGTACTTCACGGGCTAATGGGTGCGTTAAGCAATTTTGATGGTGTTTTAAACTATTTTTCAACCAAAGGTTATAAAGTAATTATTCCTGAGTTACCTATATATTCAATGCCACTTTTAAAAACCAATGTTAAAAACATTTCAAAGTTTTTAAAAGAATTTATGGAATTTAAAAAAATTGAAAGTGCAGTTTTACTTGGAAACTCTTTAGGTGGCCATATTGCATTGTATTTTACCAAAAAAAATCTTGAAAAAGTAACAGCACTTGTATTAACAGGAAGTTCTGGATTGTATGAAAAATCGATGGGTGATACTTACCCTAAAAGGGGCGACTATGATTACATTAAAACAAAAACTGAAGAAGTTTTTTATGATCCAGCGGTTGCAACTAAAGAAATTGTTGATGAAGTTTATGCCTCAGTAAACGATCGAAGCCGAGTTATTAAAACATTAGCTATAGCAAAAAGTGCTATTAGACATAATATGGCTAAAGATTTACCAGCAATGAGTATTCCTGTTTGCATTATTTGGGGTAAAAATGATACTGTAACACCTCCAGAAGTAGCAGATGAATTTGATAAATTATTACCAGATTCTAATCTTTTTTGGATTGATAAATGTGGTCATACACCAATGATGGAACATCCTGAAAAATTTAATGAAATTTTAGAAGGTTGGCTCAAAGAACGCAATATATAAGTAATGAAAATTAAAACAGCTAATTTTGTAATTAGCAATTCTGATGTTGCTAAATGTCCGAAAGAAAGACTTCCTGAATACGCTTTTATTGGTCGTTCTAATGTTGGAAAATCATCTTTAATAAATATGCTAACTGGTAGAAACAAGTTAGCAAAAATATCAGGTAGACCAGGAAAAACTCAACTTATTAATCATTTTAAAATAAATGACAATTGGTTTTTGGTTGATTTACCAGGTTATGGTTATGCTAAAGTTTCAAAAAGTATTAAACGAACTTTTCAAAGTTTTATAAAAAATTACTTTTTACAACGCGAACAATTAATTAGCACATTTGTATTGGTTGACTCAAGACATGAACCCCAAAAAATAGATTTGGAATTTATGGAGTTTTTAGGAGAAAATGGAATTCCTTTTTGCATTGTTTTTACAAAGGCCGACAAACTAAAGCTTTCCGAATTAAATAGAAATGTACAAGCATACACTAGAAAAATGACAAGTACAATTTGGGAGGAAATGCCTCAATATTTCGTTACTTCATCGTCTTCTTCTCAAGGTAAAGACGAATTGTTAAATTATATTCAAGATATTAATAATAGTCTAGAAGAAAATTTATAAAATGGCTTCGACTAAAAACAATTTAGAAGTTTTATTTGAAGACAACCACCTTATTGTCGTCAACAAAAAATCTGGAGATATTGTTCAAGGTGATAAAACTGGTGACAAACCATTAAGCGAAGTCGTAAAAGAATATATTAAAGATAAATACAACAAACCAGGAAATGTTTTTTTAGGTGTTGTACATAGATTGGACAGACCAACAACTGGAATTGTGGTTTTTGCAAGAACTTCCAAAGCATTAGAGCGTTTCAATAAAATGCTTCGTGATAAAACTGTTAATAAAACTTATTGGGCAATAGTAAAAAACAAACCAGAAAAAGAGATTGACACACTTACTGGTTTTTTAAAAAAGAATCCGAAGAACAACAAATCGACTTCTTATACTTCTGAAATTAAAGACAGTAAAAAAGCCATTCTTCATTATAAATTGATAAAATCGCTTAACAATTATCATTTATTAGAAGTTGATTTAGAAACAGGTCGTCACCATCAAATTAGATGTCAGTTATCAGCTATTGGATCACCAATTAAAGGGGATTTAAAATACGGCTTTAACAGAAGTAATAAAGACGCAAGTATTCATTTACACGCACGAAATATTAATTTTGCACACCCTGTTACAAAAGAAGCTATCACAATAACAGCTCCTACACCAAAAGAGGTAATTTGGGAAGCCTGTAATTAAGCTCTCTCCTTCTTTTTAACTATTTCATTTAAACATAAATTACCTACACTTCCTTTATGGGTATGATTCACTGTTTTATCAGGATTGAAATTTCCTTCATTTATGTTTTTACCTATAATTATATAAGCATCTCTAAACGGAACTCCACTTTGCACTAATTTATTGACTTCCTCAACACTAAATAAATACAAGTATTTTTCATCCTCAACAATATCTGTTTTTACCTGAATATTTTTCAATGAGTAGGTTAACATCTCTAAACAAGATTTTAATGTTGAAAAGGAAGGAATCAACCCTTCTTTTAATAATTGTAAATCTCTATGATATCCACTTGGTAAATTATTTGTTATCAATGTGAATTCATAAGGCAATGCTTGTAATTTGTTACATTTACCTCTTATCAATTCAAAAACATCTGGATTTTTTTTATGAGGCATAATACTAGAACCTGTTGTTAATTCATCTGGAAAAGAAATGAAATTAAAATTCTGACTCATATACAAGCAAATATCCATGCTCATTTTTGCCAATGTACTTGCCACTGAACTCAAAGCAAATGAAACAGATTTTTCCAATTTACCTCTTCCCATTTGAGCAGCAACAGAATTATATTTTAAGGTTTCAAAACCTAATTCCTCAGTAGTAAAATCTCTATCTATAGGAAATGAACTTCCATAACCTGCAGCAGAACCTAATGGGTTTTGATCAGCAACTTTATAAGCTGCTTTTAGGAAATAAATGTCATCAATTAAAGTTTCTGCATAGGCAGAAAACCACATTCCAAAAGATGAAGGCATTGCTATTTGCAAATGCGTATAGCCTGGCAATAACACATTTTTATATTGTTCTGCCAGCTTAATTAGTAATTCAAACAGTTCATCAACCTCATCATTTATTTCAGTAAGCGCATCTTTTAAATATAAGTGCACATCAACCAAAACCTGATCATTTCTTGACCTTGCTGTGTGAATTTTTTTTCCCGTATCACCCAATTTTTCAGTTAATAAAAATTCCACTTTTGAATGTACATCTTCAAACGAATCTTCAATGATAAATTCACCAGCCTCAATCGTTTTTAAAATAGCCTTCAATTCAATTTCTAATGAATTTATTTCTTCAGAAGAAAGCAATCCTATTTTATGCAACATTTTAGCGTGTGCCAAATTTCCAATTACATCGTATTTTGCTAAAATTAAATCTAATTCCCTATCGTTTCCAACAGTAAACAAATCTATTTTCTTATCTGTCGAATATCCTTTATCCCAAAGTTTCATAATTATTATTTTTTTTATTTGATGGTTGAGCGAAGTCGAAACCACATAACATTTATTTATTATCACTTCGACTCCGCTCAGTGACCAGTTTTATACTATTTCGTTTAATAATTTGATATATAAATCAATTCCTTCCTCTATTTCTTTTATATAAATAAACTCATCTGCTGTATGAGATCTTAAACTATCACCAGGCCCTAATTTTAACGAAGGACAACTCAATACTGCTTGATCAGATAATGTTGGTGAACCATAAGTTTCTCGCCCTAGTTTAATCCCAGCTTGCACAATTTCGTGATCCTTTGGAATTGAAGATGAATTTAATCTCAATGATCTTGGACAAACTGCGGATTTCACATTTTTAGAAACAATTTCAAAAACTTCTTGATTTGAATAGGCATCTGTTACTCTAACATCAACCACATATTTACAGCTAGCAGGAATCACATTATGCTGATGACCCGCTTCGATTTGAGTTACTGTCATTTTTACTTTACCTAAAGAATCGGAAACTTTAGGAAATTCAAAGGATTCAAACCAATTAATATCTTTAATAGCATTGTAAATGGCATTATCACCAACGCCATGTGCAGCGTGACCTGCAGTTCCTTTAGCCTCGCAATTCAAAACCATTAAACCTTTTTCAGCAATTGCTAAATTCATTAAAGTTGGTTCTCCAACAATTGCAAAATCTATTTCAGGAATTATATTTAGCATACTATTTAAACCATTTGGACCAGAATTTTCTTCTTCAGCAGAAGCCACAATCACAAAATTATATTTCAAATCTTTTTGTTCATAATAATAGGTGAAAGTTGCCAATAAAGAAACCAAACAACCACCGGCATCATTACTTCCTAAACCATATAATTTTCCACTATTAATTTCAGGGTTTAACGGATTTTTTGTATATCCTTTATTTGGCTTTACGGTATCATGATGCGAGTTTAATAGAATTGTTTTTTTTGAACTATCATAATATTTATTCTTTGCCCAAATATTATGGTTTTTACTTTCAAATTTTATATCGTGACTCGAAAACCACTGCATTATTATTAATGCTGTTTCATTTTC
>Ga0193962_1001098_pt1 | contig 12637 bp, 9 predicted proteins | sample FB_5_MG_FD_140335 | JGI IMG/M metagenome (GOLD analysis project Ga0193962, IMG submission 140335) | Microbial mat bacterial communities from the Broadkill River, Lewes, Delaware, United States - FB_5_MG | ecosystem: Environmental > Aquatic > Freshwater > River > Microbial mats | place: USA...
CAATATCAACAAAAGAACCCAAATTGTTAATAAAGTCGCGCATTTTTAAGTTTTTAGTCTGTATATAAAGAGGCATCTTTTCTTTAATATAACTAACATTAAACATCATAAACAGAGGATGAACGTTGTTTTGATATTTAACAGCTACAAGATTTTCAGTTAATACTCTTGGAAAGAGAATACTAAATATTTCTGGATCAACAAAAGGAGTATCTACAGGGATAGTAAAAGCAAATTTAGTCTCAATTTCATTTAAAACAGAAGCTAAACCACCAATTGGTCCCAACCCCTTTTCGACATCGGGAATAACTTTAAAACCAAACTTTTTGTACTCGTTATTATTTGAGCTAATAATAATATTATCGGTAACACATCTTCCAATATTAATAACACGCTCAACCATTGAAACACCATCGACAACAAAAAAACCTTTATCGAATCCCATTCTAGAGCTATTTCCCCCTGCCAAAACAATGCAAGTAATATCAGTCGACGAATAAACCATCTACCTCTCTTTTTGTGCTAGAAGAATACTTAATTCATACAATAACAGTAGCGGCAAAGCAACTAAAATTTGTGAAAACAAATCGGGAGGTGTAATAATTGCACTTATTGTTAGAAATATTACTAAAGCAACCTTTCTAAATTTTCGTAATTTCGATCTGTTAACAAGTCCAACCTTACTAAGAAATATAATAATTATAGGTAATTCAAAAACAAATCCTGAAGCCAATGTCACCGACGAAAAAACACTCATGTATGAAGCAAAAGTAATATTATTTGTTACCTCGCTACTAATTGAATAACCACCTAAAAAATCGAGAGTTAACGGCATTATAATGAAATACCCAAAAAGTACTCCTATTGAAAACAAAATAGATACAAAAAAGAGAATAACATTTCCTTTGCCTTTAATTCTATCAGAAAAAAACTGTTTTATCACTCGCCATAACAGAACAATAATAACAGGAAAGGAAACCATTAAACCCAATAAAAAGGAGGCGAAGATATGTGCATTAAACTGCCCTGCAAGTTCTAAATTAGAAAAAGTTAACGGATGTTGATTAAGACACAAAATATCGGAGCTTAAATACTTATGGCTTAGCTCACATAAAGTTCTATTTGTCCAAAACGAAGGTTGACCAGGAGCAAAAAGCAACTCATTAAAAACAAAATCCTTAAACAAAAATGCAATTGTTGAGAATACTCCAAGAACCAGAATAATTGTTAAAATAGCAGTCCTAAATTCACCAAGAATTATCAAAACACCCTTTCGGCGTTTTTCAGGCTCTGCATGTTTCTTTTTATTTGAAATATTCTCACTATTTTTCATCGCTGTGTTTTTGTTCTCTGAATTTCTGATAGACAGACGATGCAAAGACAAACTGATTTAGTTCGTCGTTATCGGAATTAAAAATTGTTTTTTTTGACCCCTCCCAACATTTTTTTCCGTTAGCAATAAAAAGAATTTTATCTCCAAATTCGGTAACTGTATTCATATCGTGGGTATTAATAATAGTAGTGATATTTAATTCTTTGGTAATAGAACTAATCAAATTATCAATAACTATAGATGTTTTTGGATCTAATCCAGAATTGGGTTCATCGCAAAAAAGATATTTTGGCTTCATTGAAATTGCACGAGCAATAGCAACACGTTTCTGCATACCTCCACTAATCTCCGAAGGAAGTAATTTGTGAGCTTTTTCAATATTTACTCTCTCTAGACAAAAATTTACCCTATCACTCTTCTCTTTATCCGACATATCAGTGAACATATCCAACGGAAATCGAACATTTTCCTCAACAGTAGCCCAGTCGAAAAGAGCCGAGCCTTGAAAAAGCATTCCTATCTCTTTTCTAATATCGCGACGCTGGTGCAAATTCATTGATGAAAAAGAAGCCCCATCATACAAAATATCTCCTTTGTCAATTTCAAAAAGACCAACAATAGATTTTAATAAAACCGTTTTACCCGAACCACTTTGACCAATTATAAGATTGTTTTTCCCCTGCTCAAACTCAAAAGATATATCATCTAGTACGCCAACCGAATCAAACGATTTAAAAACATTTTGAACTTTAATCATGACAAAAATATTTTTGTGAGTATAAGGTTTACAAAAAGAATAAGAATAACACTTGCAACAACCGCTTTAGTGCTAGCTCTACCAACTTCTAAACTACCTCCTTTAACATTATAACCAAAAAAAGCAGGAATAGAAGCTATAATAAACCCAAAGAATAAAGTTTTTATCAACGAATATGTAACATAAAATGGAACAAAAGCATACTGTATTCCATTAACATAATCAGCAAAAGACATAATATCGGTTAAATAAGCCACACACATGCCTCCACTAATTCCAACAATCATACTAATAACAGCTAAAAATGGGTTAAAAATAACCATCGCTGCAATTTTTGGGAGTACCAAAAAAGAGGCCGAGTTTACACCCATTATTTCCAAAGCATCAATTTGCTCTGTAACACGCATTGTTCCAACCTCAGATGCTATATTTGAGCCTACTTTACCAGCCAATATAAGAGCAACAATAGTTGATGAAAATTCAAGTAATAATGAATCGCGAGTAGCCAATCCAACCAAATAATCGGGAAGAATTGGATTTTCCATATTATAGGCTGTTTGTATTGTAATAACGGCACCTATAAAAGCTGAAATAACAGTAACTATACCTATTGATTGAATTCCTAGAGCATAAATTTCGTCAATAAGTCTGCTATAAAATGTCTTTGCTTTATTATTAAACGAGAATACCTTAGCTAAAAAGATAAAATATTCACCAGAAGTATAAAAGTATCTAATCATTACTAACGTGTTATGCAAACAAAAATACAAAATAAAAAATAGTAATTGCCCATTGTTTATAATTATGTAAAGAGTTAAATTCGTAGGAAACAAAAAATTTATATAATGACAAATGACAATTATTGCGTTATAATGGCAGGTGGTATCGGAAGTCGCTTTTGGCCGTTAAGCAAAACATCATACCCAAAACAATTTATCGATATTTTTGGCACTGGATACTCTCTATTACAACAGACTTATAGCAGAATGCAGAGAATCTGTCCAAAAGAGAATATACTAATTGTAACACACGAAAATTACAAAAAATTAGTACAAGAACAGCTGACAGGTATACCAGAAGAAAATATTCTTTTAGAACCTATAAGAAGAAATACTGCTCCATGTATTGCTTACGCCACACATAAAATTGCAAAAAGAAATAAAAACGCTAGAATTATTGTTGCCCCATCGGATCATTTAATAATGATGGAGGATAAATATGTAGAGATAGTAAAGGAAGGACTAGATTTTGTTTCTAACAATTCGAACCTACTTACGCTTGGAATAACTCCTAACCGACCTGAAACAGGATACGGATATATTCAGATTGACACAGAAGACTCGTCCTCTAGAGAAACAATAAAAAAAGTAAAAACATTTACCGAAAAGCCAAATATTGAGCTGGCTAAGATATTCTGTAAAAGTGGCGAATTCCTATGGAATTCAGGTATTTTTATATGGTCAGTTAATACTATTTCAAAGAGTTTCGAAAACCATTTAGCAGAAACCGACTCTTTGTTTAAAAACATTCACGATAAACTAGATACTCCAGAAGAATCAAAGGCTGTAGAGCAGGTTTATGCTCAATGCAAAAGTATTTCTATTGACTACGGCATAATGGAAAAAGAAAAAGATGTATACGTATATGCTGCTAATTTTGGATGGTCTGATCTAGGAACATGGGGTTCTCTTTATCAACATACTAATAAGGATGAAAATAGAAATGGAGTAGCTGCTAATAATATTAAACTGTACGATACAGAAGAATGTATGGTTCACATCAACAAAAATAAAACAGCTGTTATTCAAGGTTTAAAAGACTATATTATAGTTGACACTGATGACACTCTGCTAATATGTAAGAAAGAGGAAGAACAACGAATAAAAGAGTTTGTTAACGATTTAAATCTAGAATTTGGACTAGAGTTTTAAAATAAGAAACAATAAAAAAAGGCTATTGAAAATTCAATAGCCTTTTTTTATATCTCAATGATTAATATTCCCAAACATCGTGTTCGAAATTAAAAATCTCTTCTTCAATTCTTTTACGTTCAATTTCTATTAATCTAATTCTTTCTTTCGGGTCACGAACATCGCTGTATATCTCATCTAACATTCTGTTTCCTTGAACATTTTCTTCACCCATAATTACGCTTTCAAAATAACGTTTTTGGAAAACATCATCCAAACTCATACGTAACTTATCATTGTGCGGATTGAAAACACTGCAATTAATAAAACTGTCACGAATATCATCGTATCTAATCCAGAATAATCTCTTGCTAGCCTTCTGACCACCCTCTTTTTCTACTTCCAAAAGAGGTGAAAGACCAAGAATTCTAACAAACATTCTTGAGTATTTACTATCAAAATACCACTCTTCAAAAATTAGGTAAGAATTTATTTGCTCAAACTTATCAATTACCGATTCAATTAACTGAACCGAATTTAGTGAATCAAGTCTACGTAGTTCTAGACCATCACGAAAAAGACCTGCTACATCAGCTTTTTTTGTAAATGGCCATTTACTACCATCGTAAAGTTGAATGTCCTTAGTAAAAAGTTTAGACTCAATATTAGAAATTCCAACAGCAGGCATAGAGTTAGTAGAAGCACCTTCATTTTCTAAAAAGGTAGAAAAATCCATTATGCTTTTAAATGTTTCCTGCGGTAAACTTGTACGATCAAGATACAACTGCGCACCAATGTGCACCAAAGGTTGGTTCATCTTAACACGTAAGTCGATTTTTCTAATCACACGTTTCTTCCAAATAATATCGGCCTCACGCGCTTCTGGATACGTAATCTTTTTACGCTGATCTTCTGTAGTATTCTGAGAATACGCTGAAGCAATGTTTACCAAAAACAAAACACTTAATACAAAAAATATCTTTTTCATTTTTTATCCTTTAAATTCTATGTCCTCAATCAGAAACTCTATTAATAAATTATTTTACTGTAAGAACTATATCATTAATTTCTCTTAATTCGCCATCTGGCCCTTTAACTTTAATGTTCTCAATAAAAACCTTAGTTCCTCTAGAAACACTTTTAAGCAAACTCTTTTGACGATCATTGAAGGCAGAACCATCTGCAGTATAATCTTCAACAAAGCCTCCTTTAATTACCGATACTTTAAAGCTAACAACATTAAAGCTTAAGTCAAAATCAAACCACTCAGGCATATTAACAGAAATACCTCTCGCACTTAGTAAATCCATACGAGCAATATTTTTACCTTTAAACCCAGTAATTTGTGCGAAAGGATCTGGAACTGGCTTAACTCTAAAGTTTTTAGTTTCAATAAGCTGCTTCTTACCATCAATAGTTGCAAAAACTTTAACTTCACTTTTTCCAACTTTACTAGGTAGTACTGTAAACAGATTACCAACACGCTTAATTGAACCATTTGAAATTTCAGTAGAAATATCAGACGCTGGAACTCCTGCTACAGAAACGCTTACAGGGTTTTCAACACCTTTGTAGAAAACATTCATCTTCTCTGGCGAAACTACAACGTTAGGCTCAGCAACTTCATATTCTCTGCTAAAAGGTTTCTTTATATAACCACCATCAGGTCTTTGCATTACTATAAGTCCACTATATTTTGATAATCCTATTCTAGAAGCAATAACAGAAAGATTAGCCTTCCCATTAATTACATCAAGCGAATCATACTTACCAACCATCTCATAATCGGTATTGCCCGACTCATCCTTGAACTCAGAATATTGTCCAATATAAACTTTAGGGCTTTGTGTAGAATCATAAGCTGCCATAGAGATAACAGCATTATATTTATTGCCCTTAATAACATAATTAGAAGTAGGAATAACATTAGGTTCAATAACATTAAAGCTAAACGAGCCTTCATTTATTTGCCCTAACAAATACGATAATATTTCTGCCTCGCTGTTAATAATTCCTACCTGCAAACTTGTTAGCTGAGGCAAAACAGCTGCTGCTGGAATCTGATCGAAACGAGAATTTACCCAAGTTCTAAAATTTCCATCCTCACTAATAGGAGGATCTTGGGTATCAAGATTCTTATTGATAGTTTCGATTAACTTAGCATATTTAACCTTGTCGTCATCTTCAAAAAGATCATTTAAATCTTTTCTAAAACTTTCAATTTTTTCTTTTAAATCGTATCCTTTACCATTATTGTTAGGTCCAACTAGTATTTGTCCCCCAACATTGGTATCTCCTTTATTTTTAATTTTTTCAGCAATTATTTCATCACCATTAATAGCTTCGGCGTCTTCTCCATCAGCTAAAGTAACAACTTCAATTTTTAAATCTTGAATATAGTTTCTTAACTCTTGAGATTTCGCTTTTACAACATTTGCCTTATCACGCCATTTTCCAGCTTTTGCTTCATTAATCTCAGCAGCCTCGGCAAATTTATTATACTGAGTACTAGTCTGCTCACTAAAGTTTTCAGCAGTTTGAACCAAACCTTCTTCAACAAGAGCAAAAGCATCTAATACCTCAGCAGATACATTTAAAGCAAGCATAGCTGTTAGGACAAGATACATCATCCCAATCATTTTCTGCCGTGGTGTTTCCTTTCCGTGCCCCATACCTAATTATTATTTAGAATAGTTAACAGCAGAAAGCATATTACCATATACTTCATTCAAAGAACTCAAGCTCTGATTTAACTGACCAATATTATTTCCAAATTCAGAAGTTTTACTAGCAGCTTGCTTAAGCTCATCAGATAAGAATTTAGAACTCTCCTTAACCTGCTTACTTTCCTCAAGACCTGCACTAAACTCCTGCATCTGTAACTGGTGAACTGCATTAAGAGCAGATAAATTTTTATTTAACTCTGCAATACCATTCTGATAATCTTGTGAAGATTTCAAAATAACATCTTTATTAATAGAAAATTCTTTACCCAACTCACTCATAGTAACAGTAACACCTTCCGAAGCTGAAATTAAATCTTTTGAAACCTGATTTCCAGCATTAAGGATCATAGCATTAAATGATTGACCTGATTTCTCAATATTCTGTAAAAATAGATCGCTAGCGCCATTTACTTTAGTAGAAGCATTCTCATAACTCTCGGCTAAATTGCCAAACGATATATTTAATACTTCTGAAGTATTTTTATGACTTTCAGCAAAACTAGCTAAATTATCAGACGCACTATTAAGGTTATTAATATAACTATCTGTAGCAATTGTTGCTCTTGAAATATCACCTAATGAATCTGCTGTTTTAGCTAGAGTAGTAATACCTTCTTTTAACTTCTTTGCCATATCACCATCAATAGCAGGAATGTTTGCATTTGCAATTCCAACACTCTGTCCGCCCGAATGACCAAGTTCTTGAAGTACGCCAGTAATAATATCTTTAATACTATCGCCAGATAAAATGTTGTTAGAATGACTACCTGTCAATCGTTGCTCCTCGTCAGAAAATTCGGTAGCAGCAAGCTCTGGATATACAAGAGTCCAATCAACTTCTTCGTGGATAGGCTCAAACGCCGAGAAGAAGAAAATCACTGCCTCAACACCCATACCAATAGTAAGCATATAAGAGGCTCCTTGCCAATGTTGCAATTTAAAAAGGGCACCAATAATAACTAAAGAAGCTCCCCACCCATATAGCTTAGCCATATTCTTTTTCCAACGCTCACCTTGAACTATTTCGCTAATATTTAATCCCATGATATTAATTGTATAAAAGGTTATTTGAATATTAATTACCAAAATTATTAACTCCCATAAAATCGCGCACACATCTAAATCCAATGTATGATTTTGCAGAATCCTGATATTCATATGAACGAACACCACACTGAAGGAAGTATCCAATATCTTTCCACGATCCACCACGAACAACTTTTCTCTTCATTGATGCAGGATCATCTGACTTAGCATTATAAACATAACCTGGACTCATATCATGTGAGAAAGAGTACGTAGTTTCATCAAAAGCATTTGCAGTCCATTCGGCTACATTACCTGCCATATCCCAAAGGTTATAACCATTTGCTTCGTAAGATCCAACTGGAAGTGTTTTATATCCACCATCGTCAATATAGTTACCTCGCATTGGTTTATAGTTTGCAAGGAAACAACCTTCAACATTTCTCAAGTATGGTCCTCCATGAGGATACTTACCAAGATCAATACCTCCTCGGGCAGCATATTCCCATTCAGCCTCACTTGGTAATCTGAAATCGGCTACAGGATTTTCTCTAGCCTTCAATAATGCATTATTTAACAAATTAGTTCTAAAAATACAGAATGCTCTAGCTTGTTTCTGAGTAACACCAACAACAGGATACTGGTCATACTGAGGGTGCCAAAAGTATTGAGTAGTATAAGGCTCATTATAAGAATAACTAAAATCGCGAACCCAAACTAAAGTATCAGGATAAACATGAACCTCGTCTTCTCTAATAAAATCTTGACGATCTGAAATTGGAATTTGCGTACCATCGGCACTAATATCATAACCATCATAACTCTTAGTATTAAAATTAAAAGAATTACGAGCTTTAGCAGCAAGATTGAAATCAGTCCAATAAAAACGATAGATTAATTTTCTAGTATCAAACTCTTTTTTTCCAAATAATCTATCCTTTACACCGTAAACAAACTCTTCGTATACAGTATTTATCTCTTCATCTTCTAAATCAAGATCGTAATCGTAGTTAATACGAGGCTGATCATTAACGTCTAAAAGCTCATCACCAGCCTTATCAACAATACTGAATCGTTCTGGTAGATCGATAGCTAATTTTTTGCGAACAACAGAATCGCGAACCCAATCTGTAAATTGACGATACTCATTATTAGTAATCTCAGTTTCATCCATCCAAAAAGAAGGTACAGAAACAGTTACCGAAGATTGGTGCAATGCCCAATTTATATCATCGTCGTTTTGCCCCATGGTAAAATACCCCTGGGGAATATATACCATACCAAATGGATCTGGTTCAGGATAGCTTTTTCTTCCCGACACTCCAACAAGTTCACCTCCATTATAACTCCCACAACCGTAGGAAAACAATATTAGAACAAAACTTATAATCAGTATTCTCTTCATAATTCTGTTGATATTTTTTAAGCTTTATTTATTTACAAATAACGAACACTTCGGTAACTAGAAGGATTTTTCTCTTTTCTTAAATCAAACTGATACCTAACCATCAGCTCATGAGACCCTCCATTTGCTTTTCTAAGTTTCGAAGTATTAAAATCATATGCATACCCTATTCTAATATCTTTGAGCAAAACAACGCCCGCAATAGCAGAAATAGCATCCGCAACTTTATAATTAACTCCTAACCACAGTATTTTATTGTATTCAAAATTACAAGTTAGATTCATTGATGCATTAATAACATTTGTTGACACAAAAACAGATGGCATTGCAACCCACTTTGTATCACTTATTCCAACCTCATATCCTGCCGACAAATGAAACAATCGAGAGGCTTTTGATGAATTTTGGACACCACTTAAATCATGAGCCAAAAGATTAGCTCCTGAAAGTCCAAAATACATATTATCTGTTTTATAATATACACCAAATGATAAGTCAAAAACGGCATTCGAAAATGTATTATCAAGAGGAATCTTTGAATCGCCATCGTTATCAGCAATAAAACTTGGGCTGAAACTATTATTAACAAAACCAAACCCTAATCCAAAGCCCAGCGTTCCTGCCCCACTGATATTAAAATGAGCAGCGTAAGAACCACTAAAAGAAATGTTTTTATTAAATCCAAAAGCATCTCTAACTACACTAAATCCTACTCCCTGATTAAGATTAAACAAAGAAAAAGGCATGCTTACATTTGCCATCGAATAATTAGGTGCCCCTTCTATTCCAACCCACTGCTCTCTAACACCTCCCGTAAACAATAACTGATCACTACTCCCAACAAAAGCAGGGTTTAATGTGGAATTATTGGCGTAATTCTGAGAGAAAAAAACGTCATTTTGAGCACTAAGCCCTATAACATTTAATATCAAAATCAGAAAGGTGAGATATGTATATTTCATATTCTAAAAGGCAAGTCTTAATTTAAAGTAAATGCTAAGTTAATTAAAATCATTTTTACTCAACAACTAATAACATTATTAATCGATTAAATAACACTAGAATTTATCTCCTTTCAAAAACATATCCAGTATTATCAATTAGTCCATTACTAACAAATGATGTAAAAATTAGGTTCGTAAATATAATTAAAAGTATAACAAACAACAAAGCACTTTTTATTTTTTCTTTTTAACAGTTTTTTTCTTTACTGCTTTTTTCTTAGCTGGAGCCTCTTTTATTAATTTAACAGCAGTCTCATAATCTAATGAAGCTGCGTCAATATCCTTTGGTATTTTATAATTATTCTTCTCGAAAGAGATGTATGGACCATATCTACCATTTAAAATCTGAATATTTTCGTCCTCACTAAAAGTCTTAATAAACTTATTCCTATCAGCTTCCCGCTTCTCTTCAATCAATTCAACAGCTCTATCAAACTCAACAGTATAAGGATCGTCAATACCTTTTTTAAGACTCACAAATTTACCATCGTGTCTTACATAAGGACCAAAACGACCAATAGCTACTGTTACAACTTTTCCTTCATATTCGCCAAGCTGACGTGGTAACTGAAACAATACTAAGGCTTCTTCAAGAGTTATAGTCTCTAACAACTGACCTTTCTGCAAAGCTGAATATTCAGGCTTTTCATTCTCGTCGTCTGACAAACCAAGCTGAGCCATAGGCCCAAATCGACCAATTCTAACAGACACCTGCTTTCCTGTCTTAGGATCGTTACCCAATATGCGCTCGCCACTATCACGTTCCGAATTTTCAAGAGTTTGCTCTACATTAATATGAAAAGGCTTATAAAAAGCATCAATCATCTTTGTCCATTCGATATTACCAAAGGCAATCTCATCAAATTTCTCTTCAACTTTGGCGGTAAAATTATAATCTACAACTTCCTGAAAATATTTTACAAGAAAGTCATTCACAACCATACCTATATCATTTGGAAAAAGCTTTCCCTTCTCGGCTCCTGTAATTTCTGTACAAACAGTTTTTTTAACTTCATTATTTTCAAGAACCCAAGAATCGTAACTTCTTTCAACTCCTTCACGATCTTCTTTCTCAACATATCCACGATTTTGAATAGTAGAAATTGTTGGGGCATAAGTCGATGGACGACCAATACCTAGCTCTTCTAGCTTTTTAACAAGAGAAGCTTCCGAATATCGAGCTGGCTTATTAGTGAAGCGCTCTAATCCATTAATTGAATTATATTGGAGAACCTGTCCATCATTAATTTTAGGCAAAAGACCTTTAACGGCCTCATCAGTCTCATCATCGGTAGATTCCATATATACTTTTAAGAATCCATCGAAAACAATAACTTCTCCGTGTCCAGCAAATCGATATTTACTGTTTGAAATAGAGATATCAATAGTTGTTTTTTCAAGCTCAGCATCACTCATTTGCGAAGCAATAGTACGCTTCCAAATAAGATCGTATAATTTCTTTTCGGCAGCTGAACCAGAAACAGTATCTTTTTCTAAATAAGTAGGTCTAATAGCTTCGTGAGCCTCTTGTGCACCTTTCGATTTTGTCTGAAATTTACGTGGCGAAGAATATTTCTTTCCAAAATTTTCTTCAATTACACTCTTTGCCGATTCAACAGCAGTTTCCGATAAGTTAACAGAATCGGTACGCATGTATGTGATTTTTCCTGCCTCGTATAACTTCTGTGCAACAGACATTGTTTGACTAACAGAAAAACCCATTTTCCTACTAGCTTCTTGCTGTAGGGTAGATGTAGTAAAAGGTGCTGCTGGTTTTTTCTTTGATGGTTTTCGTGTTGTAGACTCAACAACAAACTCTGATTTTTTACAGTTCTCAAGAAAATCCTCAACCTCTTTTTTCGAACCTAAACGAGAATTCAACTCTGCTTTAAATAAAGAATCTTTACTCTCGCCAAAAAAATGACCAAACACCTTATAATAAGGAGTAGCTTGAAATTTCATTATTTCACGCTCACGCTCAACCAAAATCCTAACAGATACACTCTGTACTCTACCAGCCGAAAGTGATGGTTTTATCTTCTTCCATAAAACTGGCGACAACTCAAATCCAACTAATCTATCTAAAACTCTTCGTGCTTGCTGAGCATTCACTAGGTTATAGTCTATATCTCTAGGATTTTCTATAGCATGTAAAATGGCACTTTTAGTAATCTCATGAAATACAATACGCTTAGTATTTTCTGGCTTCAGCTTTAATTCATCATACAAATGCCATGCAATAGCCTCTCCTTCGCGGTCTTCATCGGAAGCCAACCAAACAACATCTGCTTCCTTTACTTTTTTCTTTAGTTCGGCTACGATTTTCTTCTTATCGTCAGATACAATATACTCAGGAGTATAATTATTCTCAATATCAATACCGAAGTTTTTCTTTGCCAAATCTCGGATATGCCCAAAACTCGACATAACAGTAAAATCTTTACCTAAAAACTTTTCTATGGTTTTAGCCTTCGCA
>Ga0193962_1001099_pt1 | contig 12634 bp, 11 predicted proteins | sample FB_5_MG_FD_140335 | JGI IMG/M metagenome (GOLD analysis project Ga0193962, IMG submission 140335) | Microbial mat bacterial communities from the Broadkill River, Lewes, Delaware, United States - FB_5_MG | ecosystem: Environmental > Aquatic > Freshwater > River > Microbial mats | place: USA...
CACAAGGTCACGCGCACGCAGAAAACTTAAGAGATTCTGGAGTTGAAGTATGTGTAGGTTTAAGAAAAAATGGTTCTTCTTGGGCAAAAGCTGAAGCTAAAGGTTTTGAAACTTTAACAGTTGAAGATGCATCAGCAGCTGCAGATGTTGTTATGATTTTATTACCAGATGAAAATCAAGCAGATATCTATGCAAACGAAATTGAGCCTAACTTAAAAGAAGGTGCTACTATTGCATTTGGTCATGGTTTTAATATTCATTACGGAAGAATTGCTCCAAGAGCAGACATTAACGTAACAATGATTGCTCCAAAAGCTCCAGGTCACACAGTAAGATCAGAGTTTGTAAGAGGTGGAGGTATTCCAGATTTAATCGCTGTTGGTCAAGATCCAAGTGGAACTACTAAAGAGTTAGCACTTTCTTACGCATCTGCAATAGGTGGTGGAAGAACTGCTATTATTCAAACAACTTTCAAAGATGAAACTGAAACAGATTTATTCGGAGAGCAAGCTGTATTATGTGGTGGTGCAACTGCATTAGTTCAAGCTGGTTTCGAAACATTAACAGAAGCTGGATATGATCCACAAATGGCATACTTCGAGTGTTTACATGAGTTAAAACTAATCGTTGACTTAATGTTCGAAGGTGGTATTGCAGATATGAGATATTCTATTTCAAATACAGCTGAATATGGTGACTATATCGCTGGTAAAAGAATCATCAATGATGAATCTAAACAAGCTATGAGAGAATTATTAAAAGAGATTCAAGATGGTAGATTTGCAAAAGACTTTATCTTAGAAGGTCAATCAGGTTACCCAAGAATGAACGCTGAGAGAAATAACCAAAGAGAAACACTAATTGAGAAAACTGGTGTCGAACTTAGAAACATGATGCCTTGGATTGCTGCAAATAAAATCGTAGATCAAGACAAAAACTAATTATGATAGTATACTTTTTGAATCACTCAAAAAGTATACTAACTTTTAAGTAAAATAAATACTTATGAAAAAACACACTCCCAAACGAATTCCAAAAAAAATAAAAAATCCAAAAAATAAATCATATAAAAAAACATTTTCAACTATTATAATCATATCAATTAGTATTTTATTAGGATTAGTAATCGGTAGCTTCTATGGAAATCAAATAGATGAAGTAGCAGATGATATAAAAAATATTGCAACTATTGATATTGAGCATTTAACAAAAGATGAAAAAAAAGAAAAAACTATAACATTTGAAGAAAAAACAAGAGCTTTAGAGATTGGATATGTGGATAACACAAATAACAATTTATATTTAGAAGAACCAAAAAAAGATACAAATACAAAAAATACATTTCATTTTGAAGAACCAAACTTAGAAGAGATAGATAAAAAGGAAGAAGAGTTTGTAAAAGAGACTTTACCTGTACTTCCCAAAATTATAATAGAACCAAAAAAAGAAGAAATAAAAGAGATTAAAAAAGAGATTGTTATTGAAACAAAATCAAATAAACCAAAACTTGCAATTATTATTGATGATGTTACTACTAAAAGACAATTAAATCGTATAAAAAAGATTGGTTATATAATCAATATGGCATTTCTACCACCTACAAAAGGTCATAGAAACTCTGCAAAAATTACTAATAATTTAGACAAATATATGATTCATTTGCCTCTACAAGCAAGTAGTAGTAAATATGAAGAAGAAAATACATTATATATAAATCATAGTATAGATAAAATTGAAAGAAGAATCAAAATCTTAAAAGATTTATACCCAAAAGCAAAATTTTTAAATAATCATACAGGTAGTAAATTTACATCAAACCAAGTTGCTATGGATAAGTTATTTCAAGTTTTAAAAAAATATAATTATACATTTATAGATAGTAGAACTACTGCCAAATCTGTAGCGAAACTATCTTCAAAAAAATATGGTGTAAAAATGTTTAGTAGAAATATCTTTTTAGATAATAAAAAAGATAAAAAATATATACAAAAACAACTCAAAAAGGCGATAAAAATTGCTAAAAAAAATGGAATGGCCATTGCTATTGGTCATCCTTACGGAATCACCTTTAAAACTTTAAAAGAATCAAAACATCTTTTAGAAGGATTAGAATTGGTATATGTTAATAAACTATGATTAGTGAGCTAAATTTTCATATAACTCAATTAGAATCAATGAAAAAATATCCTAAAAATATTTTTTATTTAGGTAATACAGATTTATTACAAAAAAGAATGGTTTCAATAGTAGGTACTCGTAAACCCAATGCATATACAAAACAATATACTCATGAGTTATCAAAGGCACTTTCATCTCATGATATCTGTGTAGTTAGTGGTGCAGCTATGGGAGTAGATGCTATTGCACATAATGGAGCCGGTAGTAATAATACAATTGCCGTAGCCGGAACAGGTTTGGATATAAGGTATCCAGCAGTTAATAAAAAACTAATTGAAAATATTGAACTCAATGGTTTAATGCTAAGTCAGTTTCCATCAAAAACACCATCACAAAGATATAATTTCCCTATTCGTAATGAATTGGTTGTTGCTTTAGGTGAAATATTAATAGTAACTCAAGCAGATGAAAATAGTGGAACGATGAGAAGCGTGGAGTTTGCTTTAAAGATGGGTAAACCTATTTTTGTTTTAGCACATAGAATAGGGGAGAGTATAGCAACTAATAAACTTTTAGCTGATGGTTTGGCTACGGCGATTTATGATATAGATACGTTTATTGAAGATTTTGTTGGATTCAAAAATCAGATAAAACATAGCGATGATTTTTTAGAGTATTGCAAAAGTAGTCCTACTTATGATGAAGTGATGCAACAGTATCCTGAAAAACTATTTGAATATGAATTAAGTGGAAAAATAAAAATTGAAAGTGGTTTAGTTTTTGTAGTATAAAAAATGTAAATAAAACTATCTCAAAGAGATAATTTTAAATTTACTATTTTTATACTGAGGCATAGACATTCCTGCATTTGCATTTATATATGTTGGATCAGATATAGTATATCTTGTTCCTTTATATTTGAAGTTTGCGCCACTTATTTTTGATGAAAATGCAACTGCTGTTGCTAAGTGGTCATTATATCTTACACCTACTACATCAAGATTGAGTAAGTTTTTTACTAAATAACTAAAGATAATACTTCTATCTTCACAGTCACTATACGGATAATTTATAGTTTCTTCGGGAAACATAACTTTTTCATATGAAAATTGTTTTTGATCTGTTTTATACTTAAATGATGTTTGAACAAATCTTAATAATAAGTTTACTGCTTCAATTTCTGATTTACCTTTTACTAATGGAGCTAGTTTTACTAAAATAGAGTTAGATAAAGGAGTTGAATTTTTTGTACTAAAGTATATATTGTAATCAGATTGAGGAAATGTTTTATAAAAGTTTATCAAATCTAAACTATACTGAGTATTGATAGTATGCAATTTATTATTATATTTAAACTCTAAAGATTTAGTTTTTAAATTATTATAAAACTTCATCTCTTTAAATAGAGTAAATGACAATCTTTTTTTAGCTTTTGGATAATCCCCTGCATATGTATAAATACTTCCAACATTTCCAACTTTACCATTTGGTGTTAAGATGTAGTATTTTTTCTTTTTAAGTGTAAAGAATGATACTTGGTATAAGTTATGTTGCATTGTTGACATTAGATAAATATTGTTTGAACTATATCCTACTTTAGTATCAAATTTCATTTTTACTAAAATATACCATGTAAATAGATTTGCTTGATTATTATCTTTAAATATATTTAATCCTAGTTTATGAATAAGTTGATACCGAGCCCAATCATTTAAATTTAGATTTTTGCTTTCTGATTCTATTTGTTTGATAAGTTTTTTGTGATTTGTTTTACTCATCATGTCCCAAAACCCACTAATAGTTTCCTTATTGATCTCTTCTAAAGTATACAATGTTTTTTTATCATATTGAATATTCATAGAAATAGAATAAAAATCAAAATTTGCTGTATAAAAATTTTTGATGATTTTTACTTTTTTCACTACCTTTTTTGGTTTTGGAATGATAACTTTTTTAACAGGTTCCACAATTACAATAGGTGATTTTTTAATCTCTTTTGCCGGAATTTTTACTGGAGCCTTTATTTTTGGAATGATAACTGGTTTAGGTTTTTTATATGGAGAGGGTGTTTTCATAGATTTAAATGCTTCCCAGTCTTTTTTAAGCATATTACTAAACTCTTCATCTAAACTCTTTTTATACTTAGTGTATTGTGTATTTTGGGATTTTAACCATTCTTGATAATCGTTAGCTATAGCTATACTTGAAATAAATAATAAGGCTAAAATAAATCTAAACATGTTATATCCTTTATATTGTAGTTTTTAATAGTTTATTATATGCAGAAACTCTATCATTAACTTTTTTCAAGTATTTTCTTGTTTCAGTATATGGTAAATTACTTATTAGTTTGTTATAGACTTGTTGTGGAGTTAATTTATTAATTGTTGTTGATGCTCTATTTATATTAGTATTTCCTATAAATGTTTTAGCAACATTTCCTGCACCTGTATTATATGCTGCAATTGCACAGTAAAGTCTACTTTGCGGATTTTTAATTTTTTTGAGATATCTATAGTATAAAACATGTAAGTAACCAGAACCTATAGTGATATTTTTTGAAGAATTGTAAAGATAACTAGAAGATAAAAGTCTCTTTTTTTTGTAAAGATATTGGTAGCTATCAATACCTGCACTTCTTGGAACTATTTGCATTAATCCAAAAGCTGGTATATGTGATCTAGCCATTGGATTAAATGAACTTTCACTATGCATAATTGCAAAAATAAGTTCAGCTGGTATTTGCTGTTTGTTAGCATTTTTAAGCACATCTTTTTTAAAAGTTTTTGCTTTTCGTATCATGGAATTAGGAGGCATTTTTACATTTGCTTTATATATAAATTTCCCTTTATGTTTAACTAAAATAAGATTTTGTTTTTTTAATTTATTTTTCATTCTCGCTTTTTCTTGAGCAGTGATGATATCCGCTATAAGTTTACGATTTGAAGTTACTGGTTTTCTTACTTTTTTTAATTTTTTGGCTATTTTTTTCTCTAAAATATCTTTTTTAACAGCTGTTTTAACATCTTCCTTTATTATCTCATTAAACATCTTTTCTAGTTTTTTACGAGCTTCTTGCTGGTTACTTGCTATAACTTCAAGAGTAATATTTTTCTTTTTATAATCAATAGTTTTTTTTGAGTTTAAATCTTTTCCATACTGTATAAATTTGCTTTTTGTAGATAATTGAGCTTTCCCATTTTTACTTGGCCATTTTTTACCTAATTCTTTAGAAAATTCTTTGTATGAACTTTGATAAGCTTTTTTGTATGCTTTAAATTCTTCATTGATTGTTTTTTTATATTGTTTGTATCCTGCTTCTTGTTGTTTTTTGAAATCTGAAAATTCATCTGCAGAGATATTTATGCAAAATATTAATCCAATAGCTACTACTAATTTTTTCATCTTGATACCACCCACGCACATATTTCACCATTTTGTTTGGTATATAGTGCTTTTGTTTTTGTACTAATTTTTATATTTTCAACAGTATGTAATGATGAAGAAGAAGATGAAGATAACCCCTTCCTACCATTGGATATACTTTTTTGTCTTGCTGTTACATTCTGTACAATAACACTTTTTTGTGTTGCTATTCTATCAATAGCACGTGCAATTGCTAGGTTTTTTTGTGCAGTTATACCTTTAAAATGTTGTCTTGCACAACCAGTTGCTGCTATTTTATCTCCATCTGTATATGGATCTAGTAACCATTTTGGTTCGATTTTTTGTTTTGTTACTGTTGTATTATTATGTGGAATACATCCTTGAAATAACATAACACTAACAATAATAAGTATATTTTTTAACATTCTTTTTCCTTAAAAAAAAAGCAGGGTAAAACCCTGCTTTTTAGAACTCTTTATAATTTAATTATTACTCAGCAGCTTTTTCTAATTCTGCATCTAATTCACCATTAGCTTTTGCAGCTAAAAATTTTTGATACATTGCTCTATCATTTTTGAATGATGTTTTTACAGCATTTTCCATTTGTTTTTTAACTGGTTCATTACTTAGTCCAACTAAGATATACATCGTACCAGTATTACTTCTCCAAGACTCTACTCCACGACTTCCTTGAAGTGTTTGGCTTGCTAATTGTTTTGAAACTTTAGAATTTGCTTTATCAAAAGTTGCAGCAGCACCTGATCCTGTTGTAGCTTTGTATGATTTAAACATTGTACTTACTTTTACACTCAGTTGATTAGCTAATGCATCTCTACCTTCAGCGATTGCTTCAGCTCTTTGCATTCCTAAATCATTTCCTGCATTTGATGGTGCTACACCAAGTGCTACAATTGAACCTTCTAAGTATGGATTACAAGTCCATTTCGGTGCTAGTTGTCCATCTTGTTTACATCTAAAGTCAGGTTCTGCTTGTTTCTCTGGTGCTTTTGTTCCCATACAACCTGTTAATATTGTTGCAATAACAGCTGTAGATGCAAGTTTTAATAAATTTGTTTTCATGATTATCCTTTTTAGTTCTATTAAATTATATATCAATTCTATTTAATTATACTTAAATAAAATTGATTTTAAACAACTTGTACCTCTACTTCTAAAGATTTAAAAAGTGCCGTTTTTGTATTTACATCACTTTCATCTCCAAATATATAATTTATATGTGATGAAGCATGATGAAAAGAACAAAATAGAGTTTGTGGTTTTATTGTTTTAACAAATTTAATACTTAATGGATTTGTTTGTCCATATTGAGTTTTTAATATTATTTTGTCATCATTTATTCTATTTTTGTCTTCAACTGAAGCTAAAATTGTATCTTCATTATGTTTTTCTTTTAACTTTTTAGTTTGTATTGTTTGTGCAGAATTATTATAGTGAATTAAGTTTCTACCTGTTGTTAAATAAAATGTATTAAACTCTATGTTATTTACAAGTTTTTGAACTTGTCCTCTTATCTGGTAACCATTGTATTTAAATGTTCCTAATCCATCTGGAGTATTAAATCCATTTACGTGTAAAATCGGTGTATCATCTTTTGAAACTGGCCATTGCATTCCTTTTGTTCTATGTTTCATCAGTTTATGATAACTAGCACCTCCATATCTATATGGCGCTTCTTTCCTGATATTTTCCCATATATCTTCACTAGATTTATATAAAAAATCACCTTTTATTTTATTTTCAATATCTGTAATCACATTCCAGTCATCTGGCAAATCATTTTCAACTAATGGCTGAGATAGGTGCAATCGTCTCATGGCGTTTACATATACTCCTGTTTTTTCGTATGCTGATTTTACACCAAAAACAATATCAGATTTTTTTGCAATTTCATTCATAAATAGGTCTTGTGTGATTATCAATTCTAATTTATCAAGTGCTTTATTAACTTTATTTAAATTTGGATGAATATGTGCAGTATCTTCTCCCATAATCATCATAGCTTTAACTTCATCATTAATCATTGCATCTATAAGATCAGGTGTTTTTAGCCCTTCCTCTTTTGGTTTTGTATAGTCAGGTCCATAGTAAGGTAAACAGCCCATATCACAGGTTCCTTGAACATTGTTTTGTCCACGTAAAGGCATGAGTCCTGCACCTTCTTTAGCAATGTTTCCAGTCATAAGTGCAAGATTAACCATTGCCATAACGGCATGACTACCATCTTTATTTTCGGTAATTCCTAGACCCCAAAAAATCATAGATTTTTTACTAGCATATTTTCGTGCTATTTTTGGTATTTGTGCTGCTAGATTTTCGTAGCCTTTTATCTGTTTAAAATATTCGGGATTTGCAAATGGATCGTTTAAAATATTTTCTTTGTATATTGTAAATTCTTTTGTTCTTTGATTGATAAATTCTTGGTTATAAAGATTTTCACTTAAAATTACGTATGCAATTGCATTTAAAAATAATAGGTTTGATTCATAAGGCATCACTACTGTATCTGTAGCAAATTTGCTTAATTGTATTTGTCTCACATCGCACACTACAAGTTCACTTGTTTTAGCACGACTTGCTTCTATCATTCTATTTGCAACTATAGGATGTGCCTCAGTTGTATTTGATCCAATTACTATCATATATTCCGTTTTAAAAATATCATCAAATGGATTTGTTGCTGCTCCTTCTCCTATAGTAGCTGCCATTCCGTTTAAACTTGGAGCATGACATACTCTTGCACAGTTATCTATGTGAGGTGATTCCATTGTTTGACGTGTAAATTTTTGTAGTAAAAAACCACTTTCACATGAAGTTCTAGCTCCACCAGTAGCACAAAAAGAATGTCGTCCATAGTTCTTTTTAATTTCATTTAGTTTCCATGCTGCAATAGAAGTTGCTAGTTCATAGTTTGACTCAAACCATTCATCATCAATTGATTGTAAAGTATGAATTCTTGCTTTCAGTTCTTGAGGGAATAGTTCTATATTATTATTTATGAAAGACTTTTTTATACGAGTGTTTCGAATCCGATTATCAGAAGCAACAAAATCAAATCCTGTTCTTCCTTTTATGCATAATTTACCACGGCTTACATATCCATCACTTTGTGCATAAATTTTTAATATTTTATTATCTTTTACTTGCGCTGTTATATCACATCCAACTCCACAGTATGTACATACTGTTCCTATATCATATAGCATAATTTTACTCTTTATATTAAATTTGACTAAATTATTATATCTAATATAATTTTAAAAGCTATCTATACTAGAGGATGAATCATCCACCCCCAACAAATTGTAATAACTCTATTTTATCATTTTCCTTTGGAGTGAATGAGTTCCATTGATCCTTTTTTACTATATCCATATTTACGGCAGCTGCCATAACTTTATCTTCTATCTTTAGTGAAGAGATAATATATTGTAATGTTTTACCGTCTTCAAATATTTTATCTTCACCATTTATTATTATGTTCATTTTTAACCTTTATTTATTTGTTTTCTAAATTGAACCATTTTAAATCTATCACCCATACCAGTTGGATTAAGAAGTGTTTTTATTTTGTTTGATTCATTTATATAAGTTTTTTCATCTACGTTTTTATGTAATATTTCTAATAAATCAACTATACCAAATGATACTAATGCTTGTAATTGTGTTTCAAATTTAGTACATTTAATATTGTTTTCTTCAAAACTGTCAATGATATGTTGAAAATTGACATCATAGGTTATATCAGATTTTTGATATAAATTTTCTAAATTAATATTTTTAGTAAAAAGAGGAAAGACATCATGTTGTTTATAAATTCTACATGAAAAATCATTTCGTGGATATCTTTCCCCATAATCAAAAGTAATAAATTCAAATGTATCAATATTATTTGAAATAGATGATGCAAACTCTTCTATACCTCTTGATACTTCACCTTTTGTAACTTTATATTTTTCACAATATTTTTGTAAATATTCATCATCATTATTTACAAACGATATTATATGGTCCTGTACAACTGCTTTTTGTAATATACTGTTATTTGTGTAAACTAAATCACATGGAAACGCATCATAAATTTCATTTGCTATTATAAAAGCACTTTTTAGCTTTACCTCACTAATATCATCATAATGAGTTAACGTAACTTTATCTCCAAAACATTTTTGAAAATATTCTTTTTGTTTTTCTCTCAAATGTGCATGTTTTTCTACTATTGCAAATTTTAAGCTATCTAATAAGTTTGGATTAAGAGTATAAATAAATTGGATCATATCAGAGAGTAAATAACCATGATGTGCTCCGATTTCGATAATTGTTGTATCACATTTGAGAAAGTCTTCTTTTATTACATCAACAACTCTTTTTCCAATGGTCCCTCCAAAAAATTTACTAGTACTCACTGAAGTGTAAAAATCCCCTTGCTTACCAATAGTTTTGTAATTAGCGTAGTAACCACTGTCTTCATAAAGCCAATTTTGGAAGTAGTTACTAAATGACAAGCTTTCTTTATTCATCTATTAACTTTGTATTCTTGAATATATTTCTAGTAGCTCTATTTGTTTATCTATCTTAAGACTTTGTATTTCAAGAACTTTAATATTTCTAGAGTTTTCAATAGTTTTAAGATCTGATTGAGTTTTCATTCCTACATCAAGTTGCTCTTTTATTTGTGTTACTAGTGATTCATAAAGTTCAATATCGCTTTTGGCAATAAGAATTTTTTTACTTAAGCTTTCTATTTTAGCAGTAGAATTATCTAATAAAACTTTTTCTGCTTGTTTGATATCTTCCAGTTCACTTTTCTTCTGAAGGTAATCTATTTTAGCACTTTGTATTGTATTTGAATACTTAATATCAAGTGGTATTGTAATATTAAATCCATAATTAGTGGTTTCATCATTAAGTGCAGTATTATCATCTGTATCGTGATATTTTGTGTAGTCTGCTGTGGCATTTACTGTTGGTAAATAATTTGCACTTGTCATATTTTTTAACCAGTACGATGTTTTTATAGTATCATTTGCTTTTTGTATGTAAATATTATTATTGATATATGTGTCATTTGTTACTAATTCTAACACTGGTAATTGCATTTGTGTATATTGTTTATCTGATAGTTTTGAAAGATTATTTACGAGTGTTGTTTTTTGATAGTTTAAATCAATAAGAGTATTTTGTTTAGAGTTTGCATCTAGAATTGAATTATCCAGAAAAGATGTATCTAAAATACCATTTAAAACTTGCTCTTGTTTTCTCACTACATCTAGTTTGGCATTTTTTATAAGTAGTTTTTGTTTTGAAATTGTTATATCTATTTTTTTGATTTGAAATAATAAGTTAATTGTTTGTTTAATTAACTCTTTTTTTTGAACATCTATACCAATATTTGTTTGATTTTTGATACTATTTGCATATTTTATTGCATAATAGATTCCACCACTTTTAAAAATAGGTTGTGAGATACTAATTATCGATTTTTGTGTATCATAATTTTCAGTATTAGAATAGATGTATTTATATGTGATTGGATTAATCCAATCATTTTTTAATTTACTACTATCTTCAATAGCTTTATCATAAGAATATTTTAAAATATCTTGTTTAGTTTTAGATAGATATTCTTCACTTGCAATTACAGTACAAGAAGTGCTTAAAATAAATAAAGATAAAAGGCTAAATCTTTTCAACAGCATTCTCCAATCTATTAAATCCTTCATTTATTTCGTCTTTTGTAATTGTTAAAGGAGGAAGAAAACGTAATGTGTTTTTACCTGCTTTTAATACTAAAACACCTGCTTCAAATGAGTTTTCTATTACTTGAGTTAGCGTTTGTGCATCTTTTGCTCGTAACCCTCTCATAAGTCCTAACCCAACAATTCCATCAAATATTTTATTATTATTTTCATAGAATTCTTTTAGTTTTTTTTCAAAATAAATTATTGTTTCATCTAAAGATCCATTATTTTTGTGCTCATCTAAAATAGAACAAACCTCTAAAGCCGCAGCTGTACTTAAGTAGTTACCTCCAAATGTACTTCCATGGTCTCCTGGTTCAAAGATATCTTTATGTGTAGTCATTACTATCCCAATAGGTACACCACCTCCTACACCTTTTGCCATTGTAATAATATCTGGCTGAATGTCATATAGATTTGATGCTAAAAATTCACCTGTTCTATATGCTCCTGTTTGTACTTCATCAACAATAAGTAAAATGTCATTTTCTTTTAAGTATTTGGCTAGTTTTTGTATGTCATCTTTTGGAAATGGTTGAACTCCACCTTCCCCTTGTACCAGTTCTAACATAACAGCTACTGTTTCATCATCAATGGATTTATAAATATCATCTATTTGTGCATTATATGTAAATCCATCAGGATAAGGTGAAAAATTATCAGTGTGCATTGCTTTTTGCCCTGTAGCTTTAACGGTAGTGATTGTTCTTCCGTGAAACGAATGTTCTAATGTAATAACTTTATATCTTTTATTATTGAATTTTGTTTCGCCATATTTTCTAGCTATTTTTATAGCACCTTCATTTGCTTCTGCACCACTGTTAGCAAAAAACATTGCAACATCAAGGCCACTTAGTAGTGCAACTTTTTGTGCAAGTTTAGCTTGTGGTTCAATTACATATAAATTTGACATATGTGTAATATTATTTACTTGCTTGCAAATAGCATTGGATATTTGTTCATTACCATGCCCACAGGATACAACTCCAATACCTGAAGTAAAATCTATGTAGTTTTTATTATTATCATCAAATAATGTAGCATTTGTTCCTTTTGTAAAGTTGACATAGTTTCTATTGTAAGTATTTAAAACGTATTGTTTATCTATTTCTTGTAAATTCATTAAAATTCCTATTAACATTATATAAAGGCATTATATCAAATAATACTGTATTTTATAGTATAAATAAGAGTTAAGTATTTTGTATTAAAATACGAATTCCAAAATTTAAGCTACTATTTAGCTGAAGCTATTGACAAAGAGAAGTAATTGTATTATAATCCGCCACACAAAACGAGACGTAATAGTCAAGTTAATGTAAATGATCTTTAAAAAATATAATGTTAATAAATTAATCAAGTTTACAAGA
>Ga0193962_1001100_pt1 | contig 12630 bp, 16 predicted proteins | sample FB_5_MG_FD_140335 | JGI IMG/M metagenome (GOLD analysis project Ga0193962, IMG submission 140335) | Microbial mat bacterial communities from the Broadkill River, Lewes, Delaware, United States - FB_5_MG | ecosystem: Environmental > Aquatic > Freshwater > River > Microbial mats | place: USA...
TAAGAATATATATTATACCGACTTTCTTAAATCTAATTTAATGGAGTCGGTTTTTTATTAGATATATTAATTATAAGGTTAAAACGATTGTTTTAAAGGAAATTTAGTAAAATATTCGTCAAAACTATTGCCAAAATTAGAAAAGCTTAGTATACTATATAAGTATTTCTATTGAACGGAGTGAATAGTGATGACTAAGAGAGTAGCAATTTTAGGTGGACCTAGATGTGGTAAAACTACATTGATTCAGCAATTATATGTTGATATGAAAATAGAAGGTATTAATGCTGGATTTGCATTAGAATATTCGACAGATTACTTAAAAGAAAAAGGTATGATTGAAAATATTGCAGAACAATATGGTATTTATTTAGGTCAGAAAAGATTAGAAGATCAATTAGATGAATTTGAGTATGCATTAACAGATTATGCAACGTTTGTACCTTATATTTATGGTAGATTTATGTTAGGTAATAAAGTGCGAACTAAAAAAGAAATTGAAATTTTAAAAGATTTGTATATTTTAGCATTAGAAGATATTCCAAAATATGATCATATTTTTTTCTTGCCAAGAGAATTTGGATATGAAAAAGATGGAGTTAGATGGCAGGATGAAGAAATCGCAAAACAAGTAGATGAAGCCATTTTAGTATTTTTGAAATCAGAAAATATAACATATACAACTTTATCAGGAAGTACTAAAGAAAGAGCTAAATTAGTATTTGAGCATCTAGAAGAAAAAAAATAATCGAATAAGAAAAAGATGGGTAAAAAGTACATATGATATGTACTTTTTTTTGTATATATGATAAAATAGATAATAAATATATTATGTAAACAAGGTGATTATATGAAAAAACATTCAACCATGCATTTAGGGGAAACAATAAGAATTTATAGAAATGAAAATGATTCAAAAGTATTTCATGAGAGTCAAATTTCTGACATTAATGAAAGTAATGATGAATTATTACTTTCATGTCCTATGATTCAAACCAAGTATATTATTATACCAGTTGGATTCAAGATTCGATTAGAATATATCAGAGAATATAGCGGATTATATACGTTTAATGGTGAAGTTGTAGAACACGTTTTTGAAGGAGAATTATTATTATTAAAAGTGAAAAGAACTAGCGAAATAAAAAAAATTCAAATTAGAAAGTATTTTAGGTTATATGATAAGTGGGAGTTAAAAAAATCATTTGAAATAGGTGACGAAGCTTTAGAAGAAGATATTTATACAATAAATATTAGCGCTGGTGGTATGAAATTTTATAGTAATTATGAACATAGTACTAATGATGTTATATCGTTAGTAATGGAGGATGAAAATTTTGCTATAAAATTAAAGGGTCATGTAATTTCAATACAAAAAAATGATAAAAATGATATTGGATATGAATATATTATTAGTTTGGAGTTCTTAGATTTGGGGCGATTTGAAAAAGAACATTTAATTCAGAAAATTTTTGAGAGACAACGAGAAATTAGAAATAAAGAAAATATAAGAGAAAAAGGTGAATTTAATATTGATACTGGTTACAGGTTTGGAGTACGTCATAAGAGAAGAAAATATAAATATGCAAAGCTTGGCACAAAAGCTAGGCGTGTCTAAAAAAGAATTTAATATGTGGCTTTTTGGTAAAAAAAAGATTCCATCAAAATATTTAAAAAAACTAAGTCAGGAATTGAAGGTTGAAGAAACTTTTTTAGGTCAAAAATTTGAAATTAATATTTCAAAAAATACTTTTGAAGATCCTAATTCAAAAAAGATAGATACAATTTATAATAATTTGGATCTAATATTAAAAAATATCAGAAAGTAGGTTTCAATATGTTTGAAGAAAAAACAATAAGTAGCGAAGATGTATATACAGGCGATGTTTTAAAGTTTAGAATAGATAAAGTTGAATTGCCCGATGGAAATATTGCTGACCGCGAAATATTAGAACATCCTGGAGCAGTAGGCATTGTTGGAATAACTAATGCAGGTAAAATTGTTTTAATAAAGCAATATAGAAAAGCAATTGATTTGGAGATATTAGAAATTCCTGCTGGTAAATTAGAAAAAAATGAACATCCATATGATGCGGCTATTAGAGAATTTGAAGAGGAAGCTGGTTATAAAGCATCAAATGTTAAATTTTTATTTGATGCCTATATGCTACCTGGATGTAGTGACGCGAAAATTTATTTTTATATAGCAAAAGATTTGAAATTGGTTAGTCCAGATAGAGATGATGATGAATTTATAGAGGTTTTGGAATTTGATATAAGTGAGATTAGGAGAATGCTAAGTCTTAATAAATTTGTGGATGCTAAAACTATTATTGCATTAACAAGAGCTATAGAATATGAATACGGAAGTTCTTATAATGAATGATTATATATTAGCTTTTCAAAGATTTTTAAAAGAGCAGAATCAAAGCACTATAAATACTAGAAAATCATATACTATAGACTTAAATAAATTTGAGAGCTATTTGAAAAATAAAAATCAAGACTTACTAACTGTTTCTAAAACTTCAATTTTAACATATATGATGTATTTACAAAATAATAAATTTTCTGATTCAACAATTGCAAGGTCACTTTCATCTATACGATCATTTTATCAATTTATGCTACATAAAGGTATCGTTAAGCAAGATCCAACTTATAATGTTAAATCGCCAAAACTAGAAGAACGAAATTTAGAATATTTAACTGATGATGATATAAATTTGATTTTGAGTAAGTTAGACAAATCTAAAGATGTAGGATTAAAAGAATATACAATTTTATATTTAATAATAAAATTGGGTATTAAAGCTACAGAATTAACGCAAATTCGAATTCAAGATTTAAATACTCAAATGGGATTTTTGAAAATAGAAACAACTAGTGACTTAAGATTTATTAAATTAGAGAAAGAAACTGTAGATATATTAGAGACATATCTTAAAAGTTTGGGAGAATCAGCTGAATTAGAGAGAGCATTGTTTTACAGTAAAAGAAATGCACCATATACAAGGCAAGGAATTTGGAAGTTAGTAAAGAAACATAGTGAAATCTTAGGCAGAGATATTAGCCCTAGAATTTTAAGAAACACTTGCGTTATACAATTGATAAAAAAAGATATACCCCCATTAAAAATAAAAAAAATAATGGGTTATGCAGATATATCGATTTTAGAACCTTTTTATAAACTAGTAGATAAATAGATGTGAATTAGTGAGCTTGTTAACAGTTGCTATTGGAAATATATTGTATAATTATATTAACTTATAGTATAATAAGCAATGTGTTCTCTTATAAATTAAGAGACCAATCAGCTGAGGAGCTGATAAATAAAAGGAGGCGTGTTTAGGTTGTTAGGGAAAATAGTAGAAGCAAGTAAGTATATTCAAAGTAAAATAGATGTTAAGCCTGAAATTGGTATGATTTTAGGTTCAGGATTAGGTGTTTTAGGTGATGAAATTCAGAATCCAGTTATAGTTAAATATGATGAGATTCCTCATTTTCCAAAATCTACAGTACAAGGTCATAAAGGTCAGTTAGTTATTGGTGAATTAGACGGTAAAATAGTTCTTGTTATGCAAGGAAGATTTCATTATTATGAAGGTTATGATATTCAAGATGTAGTTTTTCCAGTAAGAGTAATGAAACAAATGGGTATTGAAAAAATGGTAGTAACAAATGCAGCTGGTGGATCTAATAAAACATTTGTACCAGGTGATTTAATGTTGATAACTGATCATATTAACTTTGCTTTTAATAATCCATTGATGGGTAAAAATTATGATGAATTAGGACCAAGATTTCCAGATATGTCTCATGCATATGATGAAGCATATTGTGAATTAGCTAGAGAATGTGCTAAGTCTAATAATTTAGAAATAAAAGAAGGTTCATATATGTGGTTTACAGGACCAACTTATGAGACACCAGCTGAAGTTAAAATGGCTCAAATACTTGGTGCAGACGCAGTAGGTATGAGTACTGTTCCTGAGGTAATAGCTGCTGTTCATATGGGAATGCGTGTGTTAGGTATTTCTTGTATAACTAATATGGCTGCTGGAATATTAGATCAACCACTAGCTCATGATGAAGTTATTGAAACTACAGAAAGAGTAAAGGGTAACTTTATACAATTAGTTAGAAGCATTGTAGAAAAAATGTAATTGTAAATAAAAGTTAGTTTTTAGTGGAGGTCTTTTTATGGATAAATATATAAATAGAATAAATGAAACTGCAAATTTTATAAAAGAACAAATAGATTTTGAACCTGAAATTCTTATGATTTTAGGTTCGGGCTTAGGTCCTCTTGCAGATGAAATTGAAAATCCAATTGTTATTTCATATGAAAAAATACCTAATTTTCCAGTATCAACTGCGATAGGGCATAAGGGACAATTGGTAATGGGAAATTTAGAAGGAAAAAATGTAATAGTAATGCAAGGAAGATTTCATTACTATGAAGGTTATGATATGCAAGAAGTAACATTTCCGATAAGAGTTATGAAAAAATTAGGAATAGAAAACATGATAGTAACTAATGCTTGTGGTGGAATGAATAAAAATCTTTACCCAGGAGCACTTATGGCAATAACTGACCATATTAATTTTATGGGAGATAATCCATTGATTGGTAAAAATCATGATGAACTTGGGCCTAGATTTCCAGATATGTCTAATGCTTATAATAAAGATTTGATAGATATTGCTAAGAAAGTAGCAATGAAATTAGATATTGAATTAAAAGAAGGTGTATATGCTGCTATTAGTGGTCCTTATTATTTTTCTAGAGCTGAACTAAAGATGCTTAGAACTATTGGTGGAGATACTATTGGAATGAGTACTGTTCCAGAGACAATAGTAGCTAATCACAGTGGAATGAAAGTGCTAGGAATTTCTTGTGTTACAGATATGGCAATAGCGGAAGAAATAGAATCTATTAGTGGTGAAGAGGTTTTAGCTGTTGCAAAGCAAACTGGACCTAAATTTATTAATTTAATTAGAGGAATCTTAAATGAGGTGAACTTATAATGAGAATGGTAGATGTTATTAGAAAAAAAAGAGATGGTGAAGCCCTTAGTAGGGAAGAAATAGAGTTTTTTGTAAACGGTTACACTAATGGTATAATTCCAGATTATCAAGTTTCTGCATTACTTATGGCAATATATTTTGCTAAGATGAATACAGAAGAGACTGTTTGGCTTACAGATGCTATGCTTAAATCAGGAGAGCAGATAGATCTAACATCTATAGATGGTGTTAAAGTAGATAAACATAGTACTGGTGGTGTTGGAGATAAAACAACCTTGGTATTAGGACCACTAGTTGCAGCTTGTGGACTTCCAGTAGCGAAAATGTCTGGAAGAGGATTAGGACATACTGGTGGAACTTTAGATAAATTAGAATCAATTGATGGTTTAACTATTGAAATTGAAAAAGATAAATTTATTGAAAATGTTAATACTGTTAAGTTGGCAGTAGCTGGTCAAACTGCTAATATTACACCAGCGGATAAAAAGCTATATGCGCTAAGAGATGTTACTTCGACAGTTGATAATATTTCGCTTATTTCAAGTAGTATAATGAGTAAAAAATTAGCTTCAGGTTCTGATGCAATAGTTCTTGATGTTAAAGTTGGATCAGGTGCTTTCATGAAGAATTTAGCTCAAGCATTTGAACTAGCTGAAGCAATGGTTGGTATTGGAAATAATATGAAACGTGAAACTGTTGGAATTATTTCTAATATGGATGAGCCGCTAGGTTTAGGGATTGGTAATGCAATTGAAGTTAAAGAAGCAATTGAAACACTTAGAGGTAATGGCCCTAAAGATTTATTGGAATTATGCTTAACTCTTGGTTCAAAACTTTTAATTTTAGGTAAGAAAGCCTCTTCTGATGAGGAAGCTAGAAATATGTTAGAAGAAGTATTAGCTAATGGATCTGCATTAGCTAAATTCAAAGAGTTTGTTTCGGCGCAAGGTGGAAATCCTGATTTTATAGACAATTTAGATTTGTTCCCTAAGGCAAGTATTGTTAAAGAAGTAAGATCTTTAAAACATGGTTATGTTAATAAAATGAATGCTGAAGAAGTTGGTAAATGCGCATTAATTTTAGGTGCAGGAAGAGAGACTAAAGAAAGTCAAATTGACTTATCTGCTGGTATTATTTTAAATAAAAAGGTAAATGATGAAGTTGATGAAAATGAAGTTTTGGCATATATTCATGGTAATGATGAGTCGAAAGTTGATGAAGTTGTGCTTAAAATGAGAAATTTGATAGAAATTGGTGATAGTCCTCATGATGATTATCATTTAATTTATGGAGTAGTTGACAAACATGGGATTAAGAAGCTATCATAATGATAGCTTCTTTTTTTTAGAAATTCAAATAAAATAATGTTATGGAGGAAAAAATGGAATTTATTAACAGAATGATATTGAGTTTACCAGCATTACTTATAGCTTTAACCTTTCATGAATTAGCACATGGTTATGTGTCTTATTTATTAGGAGATCCAACTGCTAAATCGCAAGGAAGATTGTCTTTAAATCCAATTGCTCACATAGATCCGATTGGTTTTGCTAGTTTGTTATTTTTTAGATTTGGCTGGGCAAAGCCGGTACCTATTGACCCAAGATATTATAAAAATAGAAAATTGGGTACTATATTAGTTTCTTTAGCAGGACCTGCAACTAATTTTTTATTAGCAATTATTACAGGATTGTTTTTAAAATTTTCGTATCAGTTTGAGCTTGAAATTATTTATGCTAATGATATTATTAGTGCGATTATTGGTAACTTATTGATTTATAATATAACATTAGGTGTGTTTAATTTGATACCAATTCCGCCGTTAGATGGCTCAAAAATTTTAGCAAGTTTGCTACCAATTAAATATGAAATAAAATTTTATCAACTTGAACGTTATTCTATGGTATTATTAATAGTGATGATGTACTTTGGTATATTTAGCAAAATATTAAATCCATTAGTTAATAGTGCTATTGGTATTTTTGTAAAAACAATATTTTTATAGGTGATGGAATGAAATATAAAATTAATTTAGAAATGTTTGAAGGACCTATGGATTTACTCTTACATCTTATTGATAAGAATGAAATAGACATATATGATATTCCAATATATGAAATAACGGAACAATATATGGAATACATTGGTCATATGAAAAAATTAGATTTAGATGTTACCAGTGAATTTATAGTTATGGCAGCTACCTTGTTAGAAATAAAATCAAAATTATTATTACCTAAGATCAAACAAGAAATTGAAGATGAAGAATTAGAAGATCCACGAGAAGAATTAGTTAGAAAATTAGTTGAATATAAAAGGTTTAAAATAGCAGCAGATGAATTGAAAGAAATTGAAAATTTACAGCAATTAGTATATTATAAACCTAGAGAAGATATTGAAATAGAACAAGATAGTAAACAATTGATATTAGAAAATGTTAAATTATATGATATATATTATGCATTTGAAAAAATAGTTAAAAAGTATGAAGCAAAAAATGATAAAATTGTTGAACCAGTAAAAACTATTAGTAAAGATGAAATTACTATCGATGAAGCTATGATTAAAATAAAAAAAGTAGTGTTTGAACATAATGTAGTGACATTTGAAAATCTTTTCGAAGGATATAAATCTAAAAGTGCTTTAATTGTTATTTTCTTGGCATTATTAGAATTGATAAAATTATCAACTATTACAATTGAACAAGAAAGTAATTTTGGAGAAATAATAATTAAATCCATATAAGGAGTTGAGTTTATGGAGAAAGTAGAAATAAAGTCTATTATAGAAGCATTATTGTTTACTTGGGGAGAACCATTAGAGTATAAAGAGATTTCTAAAATATTGGAACTTAAATTATCTGATACTCGAGAAATTTTAGATGAAATGGTTATAGAATATAAAGATTCTAAACGTGGACTTCAAATATTACAGCATAATAATTGTTATCAAATATCAACGAAACCAAATATGCATAAATGGATAAATCAATTATATGTACCAGAAAAGAAAAAAGGATTATCCAATGCATCATTAGAAACATTATCAATAATTGCATATAAGCAACCTATTACAAAATCTGAAATAGATTATATAAGGGGTGTGAAAAGCGATAAAGCTTTAAAATCTTTATTAGAAAAAGATGTTGTAAAAGAAATTGGAAGATTAGAAAAGATAGGTAAACCAATTGTATATGGTACAACAGATTATTTTTTGCAATATTTTGGAATAAAAACATTGGAAGAACTTCCAACAATTCAAGAAATTGATGTAGAAGAAGTAAAAAAAGAAATAGAAAATTATGTGTAGGTGATAAAATGAGATTACAGAAATATATGGCTCTTTGTGGAATAGCTTCACGAAGAAAATGCGAAGTTTTAATTACAGAAGGTAAAGTAAAAATAAACGGAAAAATCATTAAAGAATTAGGAACAAAAATAGAAATGGGCAAAGATGTAGTTGAGTACAAAAATACTATTATTAAACCTGAAAACAAAAAAGTATATGTTATGCTTAATAAACCAGAAGGTTATGTAACGACAACGGATGATCAATTTAATAGACCGACAGTTTTAGATTTTTTTGAGGAAATAAATCAAAGAATTTATCCTGTTGGAAGACTAGATTATAATACAAGTGGTTTATTACTTTTAAGCAATGATGGTGATTTTGCTAACAGGATTATGCATCCTAAAAATAAGATTGAAAAAACTTATTGGGCAAAAATAAAAGGACAAATTACATTGGCTGAAAAAAAGGCTTTTGAAAGAGGATTAATGATTGATGGTAAAAAAACTCAAAAGGCTTATATTGAGACAATTCGAAAGTTTGAGAAAAACACTATAGTTGAAATCAAGATTCGAGAAGGTCGTAATAGACAAATAAGAAAAATGTGTAAAATGATAGGTCATGAAGTTATTTCTTTGGAAAGAAAATCTATTGGAATAGTTAAAATAGATGAAAATTTAAAACCTGGTAAATGGAGACATTTAACAAAAACTGAATTAGAATTCTTACTTAAAAACTAGCTTATGCTAGTTTTTTTATTTTTCTAATAATTATAATTAATTATTAGAAAATTTTAAAAATATTTAATAATTAACTATTTGAAGTTTATTGTTATATAATAAGATTGATTAGAAGAATTTATTGAATTTTATAAAAAGGAGAGGTGAAATGATTCTTATTAAAGCTATAGAGAAAATTGAATTAGATAAATACTATGATAAAGTGGAGAAGTATGATTTGTATTATGCTTTGTTTGAAGGAAAAAGTATTAGAGGATATGTTGCTGGAAATATAGAAAATCAAAATATATTAATAACTTTTATAGAATATAATAATTTAAGTAATAACGAGATAGATGGCTTGGTAAGAGGATTTATTAATAATGCTCGGAACATGGGTATTAAAACAATGACTATAGTTTCAAAATATGATTTTTTAATAAAAAGATTTGAATTTTATACAAATGATGAAAACTGTGTGATACAAGAATTTTTTGATAGAGGTTGCAAGACTAATTAAGTATGCTGAATTTTAGGGAGATATAAATATAGGGGTGAATATGATGAGTAAAGTAAAAATAACAGAAACAATATTTAGAGATGCACATCAATCATTAATGGCAACAAGAATGAAAACTGAGGAAATGTTACCTATTGCTAAGGAACTCGATAAAGTTGGATATCATTCGTTAGAAGTTTGGGGCGGAGCTACATTTGATGCTTGTCTTAGATTTTTAAACGAAGACCCCTGGGAAAGATTAAGAAAATTAAGAAAGGCTATGCCAAATACCAAATTACAAATGTTGCTTCGTGGCCAGAACATATTAGGGTATAAGCATTATCCAGATGATGTTGTTGAAGAATTTGTAAAAAAGACTTTAGGTAATGGAATAGATATAATTAGAATATTTGATGCGTTAAATGATGAACGAAATTTAATGACTGCAATAGAAGCAACTAAAAAATATGGTGGTCATGCTCAATGCGCAATTTCATATACAACGAGTCCAATACATAATATTGATTATTATGTGAAAAAAGCTAAGTCTTATGAAAATGCTGGAGCTGATTCTATATGTATAAAGGACATGGCAGGAATATTGTTACCATATGATGCAGAGAAACTTATAAAATCAATAAAAAGTAATACTAATTTGATGATACAGGTACATTCTCATTTTACAAGTGGAATTGCAAATCAAATGTATATGAAAGCAGTTGAATCGGGAGCTGATGTTATAGATACAGCGTTATCTCCATTTGGAAATGGAAGTAGTCAACCTGCTACAGAATCAATGGTAGCATCTCTTCAAAACTCTAAATATGATACAGGTCTTGATTTAAATAAATTAAATGATATAGCAGATTATTTTAGAAAAGTTAGAAAAAAAGCTGAAGAAGCTGATTTGATAAATCAAAAAGTTTTAGATATAAATATAAAAACATTATTATATCAGGTTCCTGGTGGAATGCTTTCAAATTTAGTTTCCCAGTTGAAACAACAAGGACAACTTGATAAATTAGAAGCCGTATTAGAAGAAGTTCCGAATGTTAGGAAAGATTTAGGATATCCGCCACTAGTTACACCAATGAGTCAAATGGTTGGAACTCAAGCTGTTTTTAATATAATCATGGGTGAACGTTATAAAGTTATTCCAAATGAAATTAAAAATTATGTGAAGGGTTTATATGGTAAATCTACAGTTGAGATAGATGAAGATATTGTGAAAAAAATTATTGGTGATGAAGTAAGATTTGATGGAAGGCCTGCTGATTTGTTAGAGCCACAATTAGAACAATATAGAGAAGAAATAAAAGAACTTATAGAACAAGATGAAGATGTTTTAAGTTATGCATTATTTCCTCAAGTTGCAAAAAAATTCTTTAAAGAAAGAAATGTTAGTCGCTATCAGGTAGATGAGGTTATGCTTTATTTAGATGATGATAATGAAACGTATCCGGTATAATAAAAAATAAATTTATAAAATATGCTTTGTAGAGTAGATCTAAAAAATCTATTTTACAAAGCATATTTTATTTTTTAGAATTTTATATCAAAACTAAAACTTGCAGAATAAGTTGCAAAAAAACTTGTAAATTTTACAAAAATGAAATAAAAATTGCAAAAATCAAATTATTTTGTTATTATCATGTTAATAGAGATATACATAGTGATTAGCATTTAAATAATATCTTGCTAATTTTTGTATTTTAAAATAATAAGGGGGATACATCATGCCTGCAAAAAATAAAAAATTGGTACTAAGAAAAGATTGGTGTAAAGGCTGTGGTATATGTGTAGCATTTTGTCCAAAAAAAGTATTAACATTAGAAAATGATAAGGTTCATATAAATCAGGAAAACGATTGCATCAAATGCGGACTTTGTGAAAAAAGATGTCCAGATTATGCTATTTACTTGGAGGAGATTGATTATGAATAAAAATATAAAATTGATGCAAGGAAATGAAGCTTGTATTGAAGGTGCATTAGTTGCAGGCATGAAATTTTTTGCAGGATATCCAATAACGCCATCTACTGAATTAGCAGAATTATCTGCAGTAAAATTACCAACAGTTGGTGGCAAATTTATACAAATGGAAGATGAAATTGCTGCAATGGCAGCAACAATAGGAGGATCTTTAGCAGGATTAAAATCAATGACTGCTACAAGTGGACCAGGTTTTTCTTTGAAACAAGAAAATTTAGGATATGCATGTATGACTGAAATTCCATGTGTAGTAGTTAATGTTCAACGAGGCGGTCCAAGTACTGGTTTACCAACGTCACCAGCACAGGGAGAAGTTATGCAGGCAAAATGGGGAACTCATGGAGATCATCCGAGTATAGTACTAACACCCTCTTCAGTACGTGAAACATTTGATTTGACAATAAGAGCATTTAATCTAGCTGAAAAATATAGAACTCCAGTTATATTATTAATGAATGAAACAATAGCTCACATGCGAGAAAAAATAGAAATTCCAGATATTAAAGATATAGAAATACTAAATAGAAAAAGACCAAATGTTACACCTGATGAATATAAGGCATATGAAGTCAAACAGGATGAAATAGTTCCTGCAATGGCTGATTTTGGTAGTGGATATAAATATCATGTTACAGGTTTATCTCATGGAATTGACGGATTTCCAAGTAATGATGGAAGTATAGCTGAAAGTCTAATAAATAGATTAGTGGATAAAGTAGAAGATAATACAGAAGACATTTGTGATTTTGAAGAATATAAAACAGAAGATGCAGATTTAGTGATTATTGCATATGGTGGAAGTGCAAGAGCTGCAAAGAGTGCAATTGATATGATTAGAAAAGAAGGCTATAAAATTGGAATGTTAAGGCCAATAACAATTTGGCCATTAATTGATACTGAAATAAAAAAAATTAGTAAAAAAGTTGATAAATTATTAGTGGTTGAAATGAATAAAGGACAATACGTTAGAGAAGTTGAGCGAATTGCTGAAAATAGAGTTTATGGATATGGAAAAGTTAATGGAGAATTATTTAAACCTATTGAAATAATTGAAAAAATCAAGGAGGTAATTAAAGATGACAAGTAAACTTATAGAAAATCA
>Ga0193962_1001103_pt1 | contig 12609 bp, 12 predicted proteins | sample FB_5_MG_FD_140335 | JGI IMG/M metagenome (GOLD analysis project Ga0193962, IMG submission 140335) | Microbial mat bacterial communities from the Broadkill River, Lewes, Delaware, United States - FB_5_MG | ecosystem: Environmental > Aquatic > Freshwater > River > Microbial mats | place: USA...
CCGTGCGAAAGCAGCAGCTGAAAGAGCTAAAGGCCATATGGAATCAAAAGGCGAACACGTAGATGTTCTTAGAGCGCGAGTAGGATTAACGCGGGCGATGAACAGAATTAACTTAGTGGAAAACAAGAATTTTCACGAGAGATAGAGTATAACAAATTAAATTTAAACCAATTGTATGTTATTAACAATGCAATTGGTTTTTTTTTATAAACATTTTAGCAAAAAAGATATAAAAAAAAGTCTTCCTTTATAGATGTTTTATAGTTTTTAATATATAATGAATATGATTGGGTCGGGTAGGCCCATTGCGCTATGCGCAAAGTGTGAAAATTTTGAAAATTTAAGCATGATTATATTCAAGGAGGGCCAGTGATTTGGCTAAAATTTTAGTAGAAAAGAGCGGACCATTAAACGGTACGATTAAGATAAATGGTGCTAAGAATGCAGTGTTACCAATACTTGCTGCGACATTGTTAGCATCTGATAAATGTGTTTTGGAAGAAATTCCTGATTTGAGAGATGTAGCAGTAATGGGTGAGTTGTTAACGTCATTAGGTGCAAAAGTTATACCACTTCAAGATGGGTGTATGTCAGTAGATCCATCAGGTGAGATTAAAAGCGAAGCACCATATGAACTTATTCAAAAAATGCGCGCCTCTTTTTTTGTTATGGGACCATTACTTGCAAAAAATGGTGTGGCAAGAATATCAATGCCAGGTGGTTGTGCTATTGGCGCGCGTCCAATTGATTTACATTTAAAAGGATTTGCGGCATTAGGGGCAGAAATTGAACTTGGACATGGTTTTGTAGAAGCCAAGGCTGAGAAGTTAGTTGGCGCGACAATTTACTTAGATTTCCCAAGTGTTGGTGCAACTGAAAATATTATGATGGCTGCAACCTTAGCTGAAGGTACAACGATTATTGAAAATGCTGCTGAGGAACCGGAAATTATTGACCTAGCTAATTTCTTAAATAAGCTAGGCGCAAATGTTAAGGGCGCTGGTACAGATACGATTAAAATTCTTGGTGTTACCGAATTGGGTTCGACAATACATGCCGTTATTCCAGATCGTATTGAAACGGGTACTTATATGATTGCCGCTGCAATGACGCGTGGTAATTTGATGATTGAAAATGTTGTACCGAGTCACTTAAAACCAATCATAGCAAAATTAAGAGAATGTGGTGTTGATATTGAAGAAGGAGATGATTACCTTCGTGTAGATGGTAAAAATCGTTTAGATTCAGTGGATATTACGACACTTCCATACCCTGGTTTCCCGACGGATTTACAAGCACAGTTCATGTCGTTATTAACAATTACAGAGGGAACGGGCATTGTATCAGAAACAGTATTTGAGAACAGATTTATGCATGTAAGTGAATTGAATAGAATGGGCGCAAACATTAAAATTGAAGGCCATAGTGCAGTTGTTCAAGGTCGAGGAAATTTACAAGGTGCTCAAGTTAAAGCAACAGATTTACGTGCAGGTGCAGCACTTATTTTAGCTGGACTTGTTGCAGATGGCGTAACGGAAATTGGTGATATTTACCATATTGATCGTGGATACGTTGAAATTGAACAAAAGTTGCGTGACGTAGGTGCAAACATTCGTCGTGTAGAAGAGTAAAAAAATAAAGTTGGAAGGTGAGATGGAATGTTTGGATTTGGTACTGAAATAGGAATCGACTTAGGAACAGCAAGTGTGCTCGTTTACATCAAAAATAAAGGAATCGTTTTGCAAGAACCTTCTGTAGTAGCAATTGATCGCAATACAGATCGCGTTCTTGCGGTTGGGTCAGAAGCAAGAAGAATGCTTGGGAGAACACCAGGTAATATAGTAGCAATCCGTCCCTTAAAAGATGGTGTAATCTCTGATTATGAAGTAACTGAGCGTATGCTAAGATATTTTATTAATAAAACTTGTGGTAGAAGAAGGTTTTTTAAGCCAAAGATAATCGTATGTGTACCGAGTGGCGTTACAGAAGTTGAAAAACGTGCTGTAATTGATGCAACGATGGACGCAGGCGGTGGAAAAACTTTCTTGATTGAAGAGCCTATTGCGGCGGCGATTGGTTCTGGCTTGGATATTACTAAACCTGATGGAAACATGATTATAGATATAGGTGGCGGTACAGCGGATATTGCTGTAATTGCACTTGGTGGCATCGTAGTGAGTAAGTCAATAAAAGTGGCTGGAGATAAATTCGACGAAGCCATTATTAAATACATGAGAAAAGCACACAATTTACTAATTGGTGAGCGTACAGCCGAAGAGTTAAAAATTAATGTTGGTACAGCGTCTCCTCGACCAAAGGCAATCAAAATGGATTGTAGAGGGCGTGATTTGATTACTGGTTTACCTAAGAATATTACAGTAACAAGTGAAGAGATGCTGGATGCTTTAAGCGAACCAGTTAACGCTATTAGTGATGCGGTTCATGCGGTTTTAGAAAAGACACCACCAGAACTTGCTTCAGATATTTCTTCTAGGGGAATTGTTATGACAGGCGGTGGATCTTTATTGAATGGCTTAAACAAGTTATTAGAGAAGCGTACAGGTATTCCAACTTATATTGCTGAGGATGCTGTATCGTGTGTTGCAAAAGGAACGGGTATTTCATTAGAACATCTAGACGTTTTAGAAAAGAGCATGATGACATCTTCATCGCGTTCATCAAAGAAGAGATAATAATAGCCCGCCTTGTGCGGGTTATTTTTTACACATAAATTAGTAGCTAGTACTAAAATGTGAATTAGGGGGGATGCAAGTGAGTATTAAAATTATAACTGATAGTACATGTGATTTGTCAAAATCTTTAGTCAAAAAATATGATATAGAAGTTGTGCCTTTGACTGTTAATTTTGGAGAAGAAGGCTTTCGAGATGGTTTAGATATTAGTAGCGAAGAATTTTTTAAACGTTTACGGATAAGTGAAGAATTGCCCTTTACATCACAGGTCAATCCAGCTCATTTTGAAGAGGTGTTTAAAAGGCTCTTAGATACAGAGGATCATCTTGTAGGAATATTTATTTCATCAACTTTTAGTGGGACATATAATTCGGCTGTAATTGCTAGAAATGAGTTTTCGGAAGAGCTGCAAGACCGAATACATTTATTTGATTCTAGGACTTCTACCATGGCACTTGGACTTATCGCCATTGAAGCAGCTAAATGCGCTATAGCGACAGATGAGATAAAGTCTGTCTGTGCCCGTGTTGATTATGCCATTGCCCATTCAAAAATTATTTTTATGCTTGATACCCTTGAGTATTTAAGTAGGGGAGGACGTATTTCATCGAGCCAAGCAATGATTGGAAATTTGTTAAACGTTAAGCCTATTTTGACTATAAATGAAGCAGCTGAAATTGTTAAAATTGATAAAGTAAGAGGTAAAAAGAAGGGACTTCGGTGGATTGTTGATTATATCCTTGATCAAGGCATTAACTTAAAAGAGGTACCTGTAGCTTTAGGACATGGCGATGAACTCGAGAATTTGAATCTTCTTAAAGGTCAGTTTAGTCATGCTTATGTAGATGGAAGTGGTGTTGAATCTTGTATTGGCGCTGTCATTGGTACTCACCTAGGGCCTGGTTGTGTGGGCATCGCCTATATAGAAGCAGAAAAAAAATAAAAAGCGTAAAAATTTCTTAAGAATATCCTTCTTTTTGTCGATAACTATTGTGAGTAATTGACTTTAGGAGGATTTTTATGATTAGAGGATTGTATATCGCAGGAAATAACATGGTGGTAAACACTCAAAAATTAGATGTAATTAGTAATAACCTGGCGAATGTAAATACAACTGGTTATAAAAAAGATGTTTATGCTTCTAAAGGATTTAATGAAGTACTCATTAGTAAATTTAATGGAACAGATGCAATGGCTGAAAAGCCTTTCGATAAAATAAGTGTTGAAAAAAATAATGATGATTATAAAGCGTCAACTGAGTGGGGCTATTTTAGAATACAGACCAATACAGGGGTAAGTCATAACAAGGATGTAGAGTTTACAGTAGATCCAGATGGTTACTTGAGCACTTTTTTTGTTAATTCGGATAAGACGAAAGATTGGAACTATGGCGATAAGATATTAGGTGCTGATGGTCAAGCGATTCAAGTTGGTGAAGGCGCTCTTGAAATAAATGAATCTGGTAGAGTTCTTGTGGATGGAACAGAGGTTGCATCTTTAGTGCTATCAACAAATAAAGATGTCATTGGAACGCTATCAGCAGGGGTGAAGTCGAATAGAATTGTTACAGATTTTACTCAAGGGAATTTACAACAGACAGCTAGGAATCAAGATTTAGCATTAAGAGGCAAAGGCTTTTTCGTTATAGAGACGGAATTTGGTGACCTTTATACAAGAAATGGAAGTTTTCATTTAAATGGTAATGGTCAATTGAAGACAGCAGATGGATATGCGGTTAAAGGGTTGAATGGACCAATTGAGTTGACAAGTGATGATTTTAGAGTGAATGAACTAGGTGAAATTATAGTAGATGGGCAAATGGTTGACCGAATAAAAACCCTTGATTTTACCAATTCAGGTGATTTAGAAAAAATTGGTGGCGGTTTCTTTAAAGCTAAGCCGGAACTTCAAGGTGAAATGGTTGATTTTGAAGGCGAAGTTGAACAAGGTTATATAGAAAGTTCAAATGCGAGTGTTATAAACGAAATGATTCGTATGATTTCCCTAAGTAGGAACTATGAGTCGGGACAAAAGGTAGTTTCAACAATTGATGCGGCTATTGGTAAGGCGATTTCGGATGTAGGGACGTTAAGATAAAATAGGGAGGCGTAATTATGAGAGCAATGTGGACGGCTGCATCGGGGATGCAGGGCTTACAATTAAAAGTAGATACCATTTCAAATAATTTGGCCAATGTTAATACGACTGGCTTCAAGTCACAAAGGATTGAATTTAAAGATTTGTTATATGAAAAGGTTTCAGAGAATACATTTGTTGAAGGTGAGGGCAAGCCAGTACCTTTAGAAATAGGTCATGGCGTTATGCCGGTAGCAACTCTTCGTTCTTTTGAACAGGGAAATATGCAAAATACTGAAAATGAATTTGATTTTGCAGTAAATGGTGACGGCTTCTTTGTAGTGAATGATACGAGAGGCAATGAAGTTTATACACGGGATGGTAGTTTTAAACTGTCAGTGGATGGAACAAATAGTGCACTTGTTACATCAGAAGGCTTTTATGTACAGGGAACAAATGGTAATATTGAATTAGGTGAAGATGTGACAAATGTAGAAGTAGACTATGATGGCAATATTTTAGTAAAACGAGCAGGAGAGGAAACGTCTGAAAATGTAGGGACGCTGAGACTTGTCAAGTTTCCTAATCCAGCAGGATTAGAGAGTATTGGTAAGAATTTTTATGTTCAAACAGAGGCATCTGGCACACTTACTGAAAATGAAAATGGTGCAAATGGTGAAGTTTGGCAAGGATTTGTTGAAACATCAAACGTATCTGTTGTAGAAGAAATGGTTAATTTGATTACAGCTCAAAGAGCTTATGAAATTAATTCAAAATCAGTACAGACAGCAGATAGGTTGTTAGAAGTAGCCAATAACCTTAAGCGATAGTGGAGTTGATATAAATGAAAATTGATAGCTTATCTCCAGCAACGGCTGGTATAGAAGAGACAAAACAATTAAAAAGCAAGACAAGTGATACGAGTTTTGAAGATGCTCTAAAAAAAGCGGCTGCGTCAGGTGATGACAAAGCCCTAAAGACGGCATGTCAGGAATTCGAAAGTGTCTTTCTCAATATGATGTTATCAACTATGCGTAAGACGATTCCAGAAAGTGATCTTATTGAGAAAAGTCAGGGTACTGAAATGTTTGAACAGATGTTGGATGATGAATATGCTAAGAGTTTGTCAAAATCAGGCGGTATTGGATTAGCAGATATGATGTTTAAGCAGTTGAAGAAGTAAATAAAGCGTTTGTAATTTTAAGGGTTATGGTCATAACCCTTTTTTTTATGCCATGAGTATGGTAATTTACAAACTTCTGATAATGAGATATAATTATTACTAGGTACTAATACCAAGTGTAGAAGGTGAGGTTAAGCAATGTTAGAAAATAAAGAAATTCAAAAATTAATTCCCCATAGATATCCATTTTTATTAGTAGATCGAGTTTTAGAATTAGAACCAGGAAAGCGAGCGGTTGCTATTAAAAATGTAACCTTTAATGAGCCGTGCTTTACCGGACATTTCCCGGGGAATCCTATTATGCCAGGTGTTTTGATGGTTGAAGCCTTAGCGCAAGTTGGTGCTGTGGCGCTTATGTCGGTGGAAGAAAATAAAGGGAAGCTTGCAGTTTTTGCAGGTATTGATAATGTTCGTTTTAAGAAACAAGTTGTACCTGGCGATACCTTGCGTATGGAAGTAGAAATTATATCTATGCGTCGTGGTATTGGGAAAGGTGAAGCGGTTGCTTATGTTGATGATAAAGTGGCTGTAAAAGGGACCTTGATGTTTGGACTTACAGACCAAGGGTAAAAAAATAAAAAGCGTAAAACACTTATCGTTAAGTTAGTCGCGGTAAGTGTTTTTTTGTACATTTTTAGTAGGTGTTTTATAAGGATTAGGTGATGGTATGCGGTTTCAGTATTCGTCAAAACATTATTTAGTAGGGTTATTTTTATTTTTGATTGTAGCAGTGTTTGGTCTTGAAGCAATTTTTGATGTTGTTTACAAACTACCAGCGCTTTTCTTATTTTTCCTTATCTTCTGTGTTGGTATGTTGCATGCATATTTAAAAACCTATTTGTCTTATAGAGATAAGTACATTTACCTTTATTATGAAGGGATCATATTTGGTGATCGACAAAATGTCACAGGTCTAAAACGAAGCGAGATTGACATGGTTATTGAAGCACGTCATCAACAGAGGATAAAGTTATATACTGTCATGCATATTTTTTTAAAAGATGGACGCTATACTTATTTCACAACGGATGTTGCAAGGTATAAAGTTTTTAGTCAAACGATGGCGTCGCTTTATAGTGATCGATTTTACAGACGTCATCACTTGTTTCCTGAAGGCTATGTGGTGACAAAAGAGAATCTGTTGAATGAGGAAATTTAACTTACTATTTTGTGAGCATTACTATTTTTAGGTCTTATAAAAGGTGTATAATAATAAGTGAAGTTATCTTATTGGAGGGTGTAATATGTACGGAATTGCATTAGAAGGTGGCGGCACCAAAGGTGCTTATCAGTTAGGTGCGTGGCGAGCGCTTCGGGAGCTCGGTATTGAATTTAATGTAGTTGCAGGAAGTTCTATTGGGTCCTTAAATGGCGCTTTGATGGTTATGGACGCTTATGAAGAGGCGTGTGCACTTTGGGAAAATATTGATCCATCGATGATTATAGAAGGTAATTCGAAGCTTTTAAAGAAAATGAGTAAATGGTCATTTGATTATGATGATTTTCATGAAATGGTTAAGTTTACGAGTCGTGTTTGGACGGAGGGTGGTTTAGATGTATCTCCACTGAGGAAGCTGATTGGTGATGTTTTAGATGAAGAAGTAATTCGACAGTCGCCAATTCGTTTTGGTATGGTAACCGTTAATCTAACGGATATGAAGGCTGTGGAGATGATGGTTGAAGATATTCCACATGGTCGATTAGGAGATTATTTGTTGGCATCTTGTAGTTTGCCAGGTTTTCAACGAAATTACATAGATGATAAGTTGTATTTGGATGGTGGTTTTCATGACAACTTACCCCTTAACTTAGTTGCGTCAACAGGCTGTAAAAAAATAATTGCTATTGAAATTAAGGGAACGGGTAGAAAATCAAAGTTTAACGATCCCACTGTTGAAGTAATTCATATTGTACCGTCAGAAGATACAGGGGGGACTTTAGAATTTGACAAAAAACGAGCAGAAACAAATATTAAGATGGGTTATTATGATACGCTTAAAGTGTTTAAAGGGCTTAAAGGACAACGCTTTTATTTAGATAATTGTCCAGAAGAAGCAGTTTTTATTAAGCAATTACTGGCTTTAACCGATGGCCAAATTTTAGGTTTGGGTAAAAGCTTAGGTATTCGTAAGATGTCGCCAAAACGGATGTTGTTTGAAAAAATCATCCCAACTTTAGCTGAATTACTTAAAATAAGCAGTAAGAAAGATTATAGTGATCTTTTTATAAGCTTATATGAGTATTGTGCAGAAAGATTGGGTATGGAAAGATATGACTTATATGATACATTAACTTTTTTTGAAGAGGTTGAAAAGCGACTGCTAGAATGGAATGATATAGATAGGCGCGATGATTCTTATTTTAGTCAGCTGTTAAAAGGCACTGGTCTTTATAAAGTGGCAAGGAAAGATGAAATATTAATGGATATATTGTTTAAAACAATTATTATGCGTCAATAGAAAGGATGATTCTATGTATAAAGAGATATATAATGAGTGGTTAGCATCTTCGTATTATGATGCAGCAACTAAGGAAGAATTACGCAAGATTGCTGGAGATGAAAAAGAAATAGAAGATCGGTTTTTTAAAGCACTTGAATTTGGAACTGGCGGTATGCGAGGTGTTATTGGAGCTGGTATTAATCGAATTAACAAATATATTATACGTAAGGCGACTCAGGGATTTTCTAATTATATTAAGCAAACACAAAAAGATGCTTATGCAATTGTTATTGCCTATGACTCAAGATATAAATCAGATGAATTTGCCAAAGAAGCTGCTCTTGTTATGGCGGCTAACGGTATCAAGGCTTATATTTTTTCGGAATTACGAACAACGCCGGAATTATCATATGCCGTGAGAGAATTGAATGCAGATGGCGGCATTATGATAACGGCAAGCCATAACCCACCTGAGTATAATGGCTACAAGGTTTATGGTGATGATGGTTGTCAGTTGGTACCACATTTAGCGGATCAATTGGTGGCGGCAGTAGAAAAGATAAAAGATTTCAATACAATTCTTTTAACGACGGAAGAAGAGGCAAGAAACAAAGGGTTCTTTGAGTGGATTGATGAAGAAATAGATAAGAAATATATTGATATGGTTAAGACTCTATCGAGACGTCCAGATTTATTCGAAAAATACCCTGATTATAAAGTGGTCTATTCGCCTCTTCATGGAACTGGCGGCATGTCGGTGACACGGACTTTGTCGGAGCTCGGCTTTAAAGGTCTTATTCCGGTTAAAGAGCAGATGGTCCCAGATCATGAATTCACAACGGTAAAATCACCAAATCCTGAAGATGTAAAAGCATTTAGCTTAGGACTACAATATGCCAAAGAAAATGATGCGGAAGTTATTATTGCAACGGATCCAGATTGCGACCGTGTCGGGCTCGTTGTTAAGAATGAGCAGGGTTCTTATGTGCCTTTAAACGGAAATCAGACAGGAGCTTTACTTGTAAATTATCTTTTAGCCTCTTATGAGACTTTGCCCAAAAATCCAATTGTTATTTCGACGATTGTGACTTCTGGTCTTGGGCGTGCAGTTGCTGAATATTATGGTGTTGAACATGAGGAGACTTTAACGGGCTTTAAATTTATTGGTGAAAAAATAAAACAGTTCGAAGATGGCTCTAAAACATTCATTTTTGGTTATGAAGAAAGTTATGGCTATTTAGCTGGAACTCATGTAAGGGATAAAGATGCTGTTATTGCAAGTATGCTGGTAGTTGAAATGGCTTTATATTATAAAGACAAGGGAATGACTTTATTGGAAGGTTTAGATGAAATCTATAAAACGCTGGGCTATTATAAGGAAGATTTACATGCTTTGACCCTAAAAGGGAAAGAGGGTATGGAGGAAATTCAGCGCATTATAAAAGAATTTAGAAGTAATCCCCTGACTGAAATTGGTGGTAAGAAGGTCGAACGTGTAATGGATTGCTTGGACCCTGAAAAGACTGGACTGCCAAAGTCAAATGTACTTAAGTATATTTGCGAAGATGGCTCATGGGTTGCTGTTAGGCCATCAGGTACAGAGCCAAAACTTAAATTCTACTTTTCTGTGAAGTCGGGTTCAGCCGAAGGTGCGGATAGGGATCTTCAAGCGGTAAAACAAACGATTTTAGATCGATTATAAGAATTGATAAGCGATTATGGGACTGGTGCTAAGATGTTCTGTAATCGCTTTTTATGTTATAATGTTACGGTTAGAGTAAAATCGTAAAAAGAAGTGAGGGCACGATGAAACTACAATTAGTAAAGGACAACAGTATATTAAAGGGCTTAACTTTTAAAGAAGCTTTTGCAACCAATACACGATTAATGGGTGTTGTCGGGGTCATGGTGCGTTTTAATAATAATAGAGGTAAGGAAGTTGTTCATGTATATCATTTGGATTATGAATCATATGGTATAGATGGCTTTAAGGAGTGGCATCAAATTAGCGAAAGTGATCTTCGAAGAGAGCTTTCAAAAGTGATTGGTGGACTTGGCGGACGACTTGAAAGTATTTCTTTTGAGGAGTTTATTTATTTGCTTAAAACAGCTTATCGGGTGCAAGACTTTGACATTGAAGAAGGTCGCGATTTAATGATCATGTATCCGAGCTTTATTGAGAACCCTTTGAATCTTGAATCGGAGGTGATTCTTGATCTTCTTAGACGTTTATCAGGAGACTTAGTTTCGGATGAACAGAGCTTGCATTATTTCATGATGCGCTTTGTGGGTCGAGATTTTGAGGGAATGAAGCATCTTGTTGGAGAAGCGCTTCTTGAATCTTGTAAAAATGAGCTGGTTCAGCCATCCACGTTGATAAAAAACGAAGTGGTTAAAGAGGAAGAATTGGTTGGTAGTATCTTATATAATGTAGCCTCTCTTATTGATTATGAAGATACATATAAAGTTTTGAATAGTCAAATTGAAGTGTGTAAAAAGACTGGAAAAGTGCTTGATTATTTGGAAATGAATCACCTAGTTATTAGCCCGAATGAGGCGGCGATGCGACTTGCTAAAAAGGAATATATTGGAATTTACACAGTGAAAAAAGATGGTTTTCGCTATTTATTTGAATATAAAAAGCCCTATTTAATGATGAATATTCATCAAAATGGGTCTTTGTATACAGAGTTTAATCCGACCAATAGCCATGTGGAAGCACCTGTTTATTATTTGAACGGTGATATTTATGGCGTCTATTATTTGACGGATTCGGATCAGTTGGTGGTGTCTACTTTTAATGAAGAAAATTTAGGTGCGATTGAGGCTTTTTTTAAGCAAACGGGCTTAGATGATTATATTGTTTATGAAGGCGATTTTGAAGCGGATACATCGTTGATTTATGAGTTTGTAAACAGTGGATATGAAAGTTTTTACGATTTTTTAAATAGGGTGTAGGTGATTGCTATGGTGGGCTTAGAACCTGTCAGTATGTTGTTTTTACTTATTGTGTTGGGGTACTGGGTACGGAAGCGAGATGTTGTGTCGGCGGCGATGGTTTCTGATATTAGCGCTTTGCTTGTAAATGTTGCCTTACCAGCATTTATAATAAGCTCCATGAATTTTGAATTCTCTATGGAGGTCCTTATTAATAGTGGTGTATTGATTTTAATTTCGTTTTCTGTTTATCTGTGTTCGATTCTTTTTTCGAAAATTTATAGCCGAGTCATTGGCGTTCAGGGAACGACAAAAGATATACATGAAATGGTTTGTGTATTTTCGAATGTTGGTTTTATGGGCTATCCGGTTGTTTTAGCGGTATATGGAGAAATTGGAGTCTTTTATGCAGCTATGTATAATTTAGGTTACAATTTGTTGATGTGGTCTTATGGCGCGCATTTAATCAATCGCCAAGGTCGTGAAAAAATTGAAAAAAAAGAGAGGCCTTTGCTAGATCATTTGACTAAATTTTTTAATCCGTCTCTGATTGCGGTTGTTATTGGCTTTTTCTTATTTTTGACATCGATAGAGTTGCCAAGTGTTTTGTTTAAAACGTTTGACCTTATTGGTCGTATGGTGACACCGCTCTCTATGTTGTGTATCGGTTTTATACTTTCAGAAGTTGATACCAAAGATGTTTTTAAGGATTCAAGCGTTGTAACGACTTCTATTGTTCGACTTATTTTGATTCCTTTAACTTTGTTTTTTGTTTTAAATGGCTTAGGTAAAGAGGGTTACTTGATTGCAATTCCGGTCTTGATAACAGCTATGCCAGCAGCGGCGAATACGGCGATTATCGCAGTTCGATATAAAAGTGATTATAAATTAGCATCAAAATTAATATTCATTTCAACATTAATGAGTATTTTGACAATTCCCTTAATGATACAGTTGATTATAAGGGTACAATAATAAAAATGCAAAGACACTTAATGCCAAAGGGGGGAGAAATTCACTCTAGCAGATAAGTGTCTTTTGTGTACTAGTTTGTAGTTGTTTGTGCTGTCTCGCTTCCCTGTTTCTGGAGTTCAAATGATAAAGTGTTGCCTAAGTGTAAGGCTAAGTTGTTTTTTTGAGTTGTTTCATTAAGGGTGTTGAGTCCTATGAGTTCTATGCCGCATTGCATTTTATAACAACTGGTCATATCTGGGTAAACAACAGCAATATTTCGTTTTTCAGCAATCTTTTCTAGGCTTTTATAAAACAAGTCTTTTTC
>Ga0193962_1001105_pt1 | contig 12605 bp, 20 predicted proteins | sample FB_5_MG_FD_140335 | JGI IMG/M metagenome (GOLD analysis project Ga0193962, IMG submission 140335) | Microbial mat bacterial communities from the Broadkill River, Lewes, Delaware, United States - FB_5_MG | ecosystem: Environmental > Aquatic > Freshwater > River > Microbial mats | place: USA...
ATACTACCTATACTAACACAAAAGACTCTATCTATCTTAAAATATTGTATTGATATTCATTTTAGTTTAATATTTTTCTTATTTAAGTATTATACGACTATAATGTTTATTAATAAGTAGTTAGGTTCAGTTTATCGGACAATAAAATAAATTTAGCTATACTCTAAAAAATTAAAGGAAGCTTATGGAAGAGATCTCAAAAGTAATTGATTATGTTTTAAAAAATGTTGAAATGGATGATAGTGCTAAAAAACTATTAACCGAAAACCTTAATATAAAGATAAACGAAAAAGTTGAATTATATAGTTTAAAAACAAAGTTAGAAATTTTGTATAATTATGAAAAAAATTATTTAGAATTAGTTAAAGAATTTAAAGAAGAGATTAAATTTGCTAGTTCTATACAAGAAGATTTAAGAAAAGAAAGAGCTAAGTTTTTTGCTGAAACTTTGAAAGAAGTTCAATCAACTTTAAAAGATTCACAAGTAGATAGTAAAGTTGCATCAAATTGGGTAGAAGAGTTAGTCAATAGCTATACTAAAAGTTTAGATTTAAGTGGTGGATTAATTGAAGAACATACACTAGATACAATTGGTAGATTACGACAAGAAGCCAAACAAGAAGTTAAAAAATCAGAATTAAAATAAATGAATAGTAAACTTGTTGACTTATTATCAATTTTCAAACAATCAAGAGAAAAATTATCTCAAGATTTTCTTAGTGAAAGTCTTGAAATATTTGAACCAATGTTTAAATATGAAAATGATAATGACTTAATGAGTTTATCAATGGAAAAATATTTTACAGGTTATATTAATTATCATTTTGAAGTATTTTTAGAATATTCAAATATTGATATTGAATTTAGTAAAGCAATGTTATCTTTTGTAAAAACATTTAATATTAATGTTTCAGATTCAAATCTTAATAATGGTAAAGAATTATTTTATTCTATCCTGAAACAAAAAGAATCCTTTTTACAAGAAATGATTACAGTTGGTAATATAGATAGTGATAAATTTAATAAATTATCATATTTATATCAAAAAGATAAAACACTTTTTGATAGAGAACTTAACAGTTTAAAAGGGTAAGAAAAAATGGGATTTTTTGATACATTGAAGAGTTTAGGAAGTATTGTTACTAAACCAATAGAACTATTAACAGACTGGGGAAGAGAACCTTTAAAAGGTAGAGAACATTCCAGAAATATGGAAAAAGAAACAAACAATATAAATACCAATGCAAAAATTGAACGGGATAAATTAGAATTAGAATCTAAACTTAGAATCCAAGAACAAGAATCAGAAACTAATTTAGCTATAAGAAAAGAAACAGAAGTTCATAGAGTCATATCTGAAATTGATGAACTTCAAAAAGATAAAGATTTTCAAAGAATGAAGTTAGTATCAGAATCAATAATGAAATATCAAGAAGAATTAACAAAGTTAAATGTTAATGCAATAAATGCTATTGGTCATATGCAATTGGAGTTAAGAGAAAAAGCACAAGATTTAGTATATAGCAAAACAGTTAGATATAAAGAATTACAAGACAAAGCAATAAAAGAAGCTGGTGAAGATTTAGAAAAAATATTATTAAAATTCCCAGACAATGAAAGAATGCAAGATATTATGATAAAAGCAGTTGATAAAAGACTTTCTAATGTTATCGATACAGCACAAAACTTTTTACTAGAATTAAATGAAGATATTAAACTTTTAAATAAAAGTATAAATTCATTGGCAGAAGGTGGTCAAAAATTTATTGAGAAACATCTTGATAACTTTCATCAATTACCTAATAATTCAAATCATAAACAAATTGAAAATAAAGATGATATAATTGATGTATAAGAAAAAGTTCATTATTGTAAAAGGTTTATAATTTATGTCATTAATGATAATTAACCATGTTAAAAATGAAACAATAAAGCTTAACCTAGTAATAGAAAAATTAATAAAAAACTATAAATCTGATTTTAAAAAGTATGATTTGTCATACGAAAAAGTAAAAGAAAATTTAGAAGAAAAAAAAAGAATTGCTGAAACAAATAATAATATGGATACTTTTTCAGATCTTATTGAAGAAGAAAATCAATATCTTAATCCAATAGAAGACTTAAAAACATATGCTCAATTTCAAAATGAATTAATACTTGTAAAGCATGTTGCTTTAATTGAAAATATGATAGTAAATTTATTTGAACATCTAATAAATCTTTTAAATCATCAAGACTATAAAATTAAATATTTTGGTAAAGAAAAATTTACTGATACTTTTATTGCAATAAAAAAAATTGCAGAATTAACAAATAATGAAATCGTTATTAAAAAATTAGATTTTTGGTATTATTATGAAACAATTAGGACAATTAGACATTCAATTGCACATGGTGATACTCTTTTTACAATGAGTTACAGAAGAGTACAAAAGTTTAATAATAGAATTGATATTATTTTTCCATATAGAGAAATAAATGAAAATATTTATACTAAGAATATGTACCCTACCTTATTACATCCAACCTATTCAAATAAATCTAAATGGTATTGTCATTTATCGAATAATATAGACTTATTAGCTAAATTAAACAATGAATGTTATAATTTTATTGAAGATATAAGAGAAGTATATTTATCATATGGCAACAAAAATAATATATGCAAACATGAACTTTACGCAAGGAGAAGATAAAATGCAAAGAAAACTAATAAGCTTTGATTGGGCAATAAAAAGAATATTAAGAAGTAAAGCAAACTTTGACATCTTGGAGGGTTTTTTAAGTGAATTACTCTTTGAAGATATAACTATCTTAGAAATACTAGAAAGTGAATCAAATCAAGAACAAAAAGATGATAAATTTAACAGACTTGATATAAAAGTAAAAAATCAAAAAGAAGAGGTAATACTAATAGAGATACAATATAGTTCAGAATTAGATTATCTTCAACGAATATTATATGCTTCAAGTAAAGCAATAGCAGAACATATGAAAGAGGGACAAGCTTTTTCAAAAGTTTCTAAAGTAATATCAATATCTATTTTATACTTTGATTTTGGTGATGGAGATGATTATATCTATAAAGGTACAACTAACTTTATAGGATTACATAACCATACTCAATTAAAACTAAATGAAAAACAAAAAGAGTTATATAAAACTGATAAAGTAGAAAAAATATATCCAGAATATTATCTAATTAAAGTTAGGAATTTTAATGATAATTCAAAAGATACATTAGATGAATGGATAAACTTCCTAAAAAATGAAGAGATACTAGATAACCCAAAAGCTAAAGGTTTATTAAAAGCCAAAGAAGAACTAGACTATCTAAAAATGGATGAAAAAGAACAACTTCAATACAATAAATATAAAGAAGATAGACATCATGAAGCTAGTATTTATGAAAGTACTTATGTTATTGGTGAAAAAATGGGTGCTAAAAAGAATTCAATTGAAATAGCTAAAAATTTACTTGATGTTTTAGATAAAGAAACTATAGCTTTAAAAACAGGATTGAGCATACAAGAAGTGGCAAACCTAACAAATCAGAGGAACTAACAAGCAACCCATTGGCTTATAAGTGATTCTAATTTTAATTTGTAAAAGTTATTTTTAAATAGTTTTTAACTTTTACTTAGGGTTACTTGTAGTTCACTTCAGGCGTTAGACAAAGGGGTGTAAATAAAAATGCAATACAAACACAACTACGACAAAGCACTCTTTAGATATACACAAATCATAGCCAAGCTTTATGGTGGAGCAAAACTTTCTAATGTAGAGTTATCAAAAGAATTTCAAGTTAGTACAAAAACTATTCAAAGAGATTTTGCAAAATTAGTTTTAATGTTCCCCATATTTCAAAATAAAAAATTATGGCAACTTGAAAAGAATTTTGAATTTAAAGAAAATTTATCTATTGAAGATGATATAACTTTAAAATTATTATTACAAGCTAGTAAAAGTTTTGATAAATCTTTTTCTAAAAGAGCAGATAAACTACTTTCACGAATAGATGACAATATAAATTCCCCTATTTATACAAAAATAGAATTAGAAGATATTAGCAATAAACTTACTGAAATATCACAATTAGAATCAGCAATAAATTCACAAAATAAAATAGAATTTTCATATTTAAAAGATGACAACTATTACGATGTAATAGTTGAACCATACAAAATTGTAAATTTTGATGGCTTTTGGTATCTAATCTCAAGAAAAGATGGTAATCTTAGAAGATATTATCTTCATAATATTTTTGATATAGAGATACTTGAAGATAAATTTAGAAAGTCTAAAAAAATAGAAGAGCTAATTTCAAATGCAATAAATATATGGTTTGATGAAAATGATAGTTTTGAAGTTGAATTATTAATTGATAGTTCTATCAAAAAATATTTTATGAGAAAACCAATATCAAAATCACAAAGATTAAAAGAGTTTGATAAAGATGATAATATGATAGTAACTTTAGATATTACAAATGAAAAAGAGATAATACCTATAGTTAAATATTGGTTACCCCATATTAGAGTTTTGAAGCCAATAGGCTTAAATAAAAAGATACAAGAAGATGTCCAAAAATTTTTAATGTAGACATCAAGGTGTCTAGTTATAATGATATGATTTTATAAATAAAATAAAGAAGGATTGAAAAATGGCAAATCAAGAAAATAAATCAAAATATTGGATTAGAAAATGGCAAGAAAAAAGATGGACGTATTTTAAAGAATTAGTTGTTGGTTCAATATTTGATACAGCTGTATCAAATCATGTACAAATGGCAAATAGAGTTGGCGATATAATTTTTTGGTACAGAACTGATAATAATAAAAAAGGTATTTATTTTATTACAAAAGTAGTAGCAGAACCAAAAAAAGATGATGCCTATCAAAATAGTTGGTCAATGAGTTTACAAGTTATTAAAACATTAGTAGATAATCCTGTAATACCTGAAAAAAATGGATTTAAAAATTTAATTGAAAAATTAAATAAAATGGGGCAAGGCGGAGCAAACTATAATTTATCAAATGATGAAAATCCTGAGAAGCTATGGGAATTAGTTCTTGGTAATGAAAAAGTTATACTTGATAATTTAGATATTGATATAAATAAAAAAGACTTAGAAATTATTGAAGATATTAAAACTAAAAATATAAATGATGGAAAAATGTTTAATCCATTTTTAGATATGAATTTAGTACGAAATGAAGTAAGACACCTTAGCTTTTTAACAAACCTTTTAAATCCAAATGGTACACACCATCAAGGAACTTTATTTTTAAATTTATTTATGAATAGAATTTTAAATTATGAAAGTCAACAAAATAATGAAAATATTCAGAAATTTTGTAATGAAGAAAATATTTATGTGCAAACAGAGAAAAAGACACCAAATGGAAGAATTGACATTTGGATTGAAAATGACAAATATATCATAGCTATTGAGGGTAAAACAGAAACCGTAGATAGTAAAGGTCAATTAAACAAATATGATGATTACCTAGAACAACAAAACAAACCATATCTATTAATATATTTAACTATGACAGGCGAAGACCCTACAAATAATTATCCTGATAATCTTCAGCTTATGGATTTTAATGATGATATTATGACTTTTATTAAAGAATCATTAGAAATAAATACAATACCTGATAAAATTTATGAAACTTTAAATGAATACTATAATTCAATGATTACATATTTAAATCAATTTAGTAATACTTGGAATTATGAACTTGATATTATTGATGAGATTACAAAAGATAAAGGTAGTTATATAAAATATGAGAATATAAAAAATAACTATTTCTACAATACTAAAAAATATAAATATACTGTAGTTGAAGATGTAGCAAATGTGTTTGAAAAAGCAAAAGCAAAAATAGAAAGAGAATTTTTAAATGAATTATCAGATAATCTTGATAAATATTTTGAAAAAGATGGCTTTATTTTTTCAAATGATTCAAATATTTTAATTGCTAATTTTCAAGACAATATAAATATTGACATAAATAATGACATACAAGTTATTTTCAATAAACGAAAAGCTAGAAGTTTAGATATTAGTCAACTTGAGTACAATAATATTGTAGAACTAACTGGTAGTGTAGTTACTTATATCAATGAATTAAACGGAGAAACAATATTGTATCATATTATTTATGATTCATTTGGATTAAATTTATTAATTGAAAAATCAGAAAATGAAAATCTTTTAGAAAGAGAAGTTATAAAAATTGATGATTTTTCATTATTAAATTCAAATAATATTTATAATTTTTTAGATGAAAATTATATGACAAAAAAAATAAAAGAATTTAAGTTAAAAATCACAAATGGCTTAATGCAAATAAAGGTATAAAATGCTAGAAATAATAAAACAAGATTATTTAAAAAAAACTTTACCAGCTCATTTTGATATTTACAATATATCAAATGAGCCAATAGATGAAATAAAATATTTAAAGCTTCTTCAACTACCAAGACTTTATCTTATGAAATTTGAAAAAGGTAAGATAACTAAAAAAGAATTAGAGGAACAATATTTTAGGGGTCTTGATTCAAGAGGTCAGCATTTGATAAGTGTAAATTATGGTAGCTGTGCTGTTATGGTGTGTACTTGCGAAAGTTATAACCATAATGATAATTGTGCAATGCAGTATCTAAAAAAGTATATGAAATTAAAAAACCATATTATAGAAAAATATGATTAATAACTACAAAATCAGTATAGGTAAAAACCTTGCTGATTTATTTATAGATCAACAAGAATATTGTTTAGAAAAGTTTAAATTTTATAGAGAAGAGATGTCTTCTCATCTGAATTATGATATTAAACCTATACATATTTCAGATGATGAGAGATTAAAAGACAATATTGTAGTTTTGATAAATAAAGATGATGAAAACGAGATGTATTCATTTGAATTTAATAATGATTTAGATGGTGAACTTGATTTATTATTGATAAAAATAATGTATATGTATAAAACAATATATGAAGAGGAGTGTAAATTAAATGATTAAGATTATTGGTATAGGTGGATGTGGAAGTAATATTTTAGAGTTTATAAAAAAACAAAATTTACAAGATAAAAAAAGTAACTATAAATTTATATCTATAAAAAATGATAGTGATGTGGATAGTATTGATTATAATAAAGATGATACAGTTATCACTATATCAGGATTTGGTGGTAATACAGCAGGTAAACTTACAAATAAAATTACAAGAGATATAATAGATAATAAGGAAAAGATTAAAAATATAATTGTATTACCTTTTGGTATGGAGTTTACAATAAAACAAGCAATAGAAGAACTAGAACAATTAGTATCTATAAATCAAAATATAGAAATCTTTGCAAATGATGATATATCAAATGAAACTAATCAAGATAAAACTATGAGTGAACTAATGAAAGAGTATGATAAAATTATATTTGATACAGTTACAAAAGAAAATCAAAGAGAGATGAAAAGCTTTTTTATAGATATTGAAAAGAATAATAAGATATATAAAGCTATTATAAACTTTTGGTCTAAATCATATAAAATAACTTTAGTTGAGCCTAAATGCAAAATGATTGATAATTCAAGCATAGGAAATATTGCTAATAATAGATTTGATTTTCATCAATCTATAAAATTAGATAGTGATAAATATATTGTAGATATAGAAGAAGTAGCAATCAATAAAATAAATGAGTATATAGAAAATGAAAAATAAAATAAACTTTATATTTGATACAGAAACAAATGGTTTTGCTAATTGTAGTGTGTTGTCGATTAGTTATATAATTTGTCAAGACAACAATATCCTAAATAAAGATACAAAATATTATTTTTCACAAGAGCCTTATAATTATCATGCTTGTAAAGTTCATGGACTTTCTGAAAAAGTAATAGAAGACAAAAGAGATAATTGTAATTATCCATCATATTTTAATGATGATAAAGATTGGTTAATCGATATTTTAAATGAATATAATGTAAATAATATTGTTGCTCATAATTTAAGTTTTGATATTAAATTTTTACCAGAAGAGATAAAAAATAAAATAGAAAACCAAGACTATTCTACATTTTGCACTATGCAAGAAAATAGACACTTAACATCAAATAATAAAGCTCCTAAATTAATCGAAGCTTGTGGATTACTAAATATAGATTTTGATGAAGATGAAGCACATAGTAGTGATTATGATACTTTAAAATGTTTTGAGGTTTTTATTAAAACTATTGATTAAGAGATAAAAAAGTAAATTGTAGATAAAATAGATGTAATAAATACAAAGAAAGGCATGATATGACAAAAGCATTTTTAGAACCAATGATTATAAAAACTGAAAGTGAAAAGTTAATAATGAATGCATTTTCACAAAAAAGTTTAAAAAAAGTAAAAACTTACAATACTACAAAAAGAACTAATTTAAAACAAGTTCACAAAAGAGTATTATCTGTAAATGATATTTTTTAATAAAATCATCATCAATGGATAGAACTAAATTTGATGATGATTTTTCTTGTTTTCCTTTATCTGAAATCATAGAAAATTCAACTTCTAATAATAAAATCAAAAAACTTCTACAATCATTCAAATGTAATCAAAATATAGATTTACAAGACTTTTTATATAATAAAGCTTTAGTATTTGAAAAAAATCTAAGGTCAAGAACATATCTCTATATTGATAACAATACAAAAAATATAGTAGCATATTTTACAATAGCTATAAATACACTTTATACAGATAATATATCATCAGAAGTTATAAAACTTTTAGATGGTTATAGGGATGATACAAAATCAATTCCATGTTTTTTAATTGAACAATTAGGTAAATCAGATTTATATAAAGACATTAAAATAGGTCAATTTATAATAGAGGATGCAATAGAAATAATAGATAATTCTCAAATGTCATTAGGTGGTAGATTTATCCTTTTAGACTCTATAAATATAAAAGAAGTAATATCATTTTATGAAAATAATTTATTTTTTGCTATAGAAAATAATCAAGAATTAGATAGTATCAAAATGATAAAACCATATTTTATAAGTAAAGAAAAAGACTAAAATAGTTTACCGTAAGCCATCATTAGTTGGCAATTGTCTAACAAATCGTCATATAATAACAACATAGCAATTTAGCTATCATAAATAGTAGAGTAAGTAAATATAATATATCGGACAAATCGTAAAACGGCTAGTTTTCTTAAATAATAAAATTAGTTAGTTTCATTCCAAGTCAGATAGTTATACTAAAAATTTGAGTAGCGACTGAATCGGTGAAAGCTAGATTGAATATCATGAGGTAAAATTAAGTATAACGTTGTTATATACATCAGGTAAGAGTAAAACTCCTACCCTAACGAACTCTCAAATAAATTAATATGTGAGGTTTTAGATATGTATTCTATCGGATTAGATATTAGTAAAGCAAGTATTTCGGTTTATGTTCCAATTAATTCTCTTGATTTAGAGATTGACAACACAAATGTAGCTTTAAAAGCTCTGTATTCAAAGTTAAAAAAGCTATATAAAAAAGATTTAGATAAACTTATTTTTGTTTATGAACCAACGGGGAGTTACTCCTCTTTGGTTACAAAATTTTGTGCATCTAAAAATATAAAATCTTTCATAATAAATCCAAAGCAATCAAGTAACTTTGCAAAAGCATTAGGACATAGAAGTAAAAATGATAAGATAGATGCTATTATGTTATCTAAAGCTATTGCAATAGCTAGAAAAGATGAGATAAAAGTACCTATAATAAATCTAACAAAGAGCTTATGAGTTATTATAAATTTACTGTGAAACAAAGAGTAGCACTAAGTAATCATCATGAAGCATTAAAAACTAAAGATGGTGATAAATATACACTTAGAGATATAGTAAAAAGAATAAAATCTTTAAGAGATAAAGAAGATGAAATTTTAAATAGAATACAAAATATTATTGAAGATGATGAGAAACTATCAATTGCATATAAAAATATACAAACAATACCAAGGATTGGTAAGATTGTAGGTATTGTATTAGTTCATCTATTTATTAGCTACCCTAAAGCAAATAAAAATCAAATAGTATCATTGACTGGACTAGACCCAATCATTAAAGATTCAGGAACATCAGTCAAATCGAAACCTAAGATATCTAAAGCTGGTGTAAAACTATATAGAGGAAGTTTATTTATGGCTACAATGGTAGCAATAAACTACAATGAACAGATGAAAGATTTTTATAATAGATTAAAAGATAATGGTAAACATTCAACAGTAGCACAAATAGCAGTTATGAGAAAATTAATAGTAATTGCACACTCTCTTTATAAAAATAATTGTATTTATAATCCAGAAACTTATGAAAAAGCTTGTGGTAAATATTCTAAAATTTTGTTGAAAATAGTGCTATTGCTTAAAATATAAATTAATTTACAAATAGTTGGTTGTAATTAAGGAATTCAGTAGATTTTAAGGTGGTGCTTGGAAGAAGTTTCCACCTTTAAATCCACTTAAAAATATAAAAAATTAAGCCATATTTTTTACCTCTTCTTTTTCTATATATTTAAGGTATTTTCAGGGTTATATTGCTCATTATTTTTATATAAAGAGTGAGCTAATAAAATTATACCAATAGATAATATTGATGTTGCTTGTAAAAAACATGATATATGTTACACTAAAAATGGATATTATAATAAATCTTGTGATGATAAATTAATAAAAAGAGTAACAAGTATTTCTAAAAAAATTTCAGATGAAGGATGCAAACAATTGCCATTTTTGATTAGCGGATATTTTAGAACAGTAAATATGAGTCGTACTCAAAAAACTTGGTCTGATAAAGAAACTGATGTGGTAACTAAAACGGTACTAACACCACTTATTGTTCTTGGAGATATTTGTTTAGGTGTAGCTACAGCATTATTGCTAGTTGTTAATACTACTTCAACAGCAATTGTGGATACTATAGAAACGGTATCACCATTTCCAGTTACAAGAGATAAAAGAATTCAATATCCAATACCGCCACGTTATAAAGAATGTAAATAAAATGTTATGATATTATTTCTTTGGAAAGCCCAGAAGGTGAATATTCAAAAAAAGATGGAACACTTAGCAACAGACTAATAGTTGATTTTTTTGGTTATCTTAATTATACTATAAAACAAAAACAAATTAAACAAGCTAAACTTGATAAGATAAATTAGAGCTAATTATCAAAAATCAAAATGATATAGATTATGCAGCAACAAATATAATTGATTTATGCAATTAATGTATTGACTAAAGCACAATCTGCATCAACAGAGAAAGAAAAAAGAAATATACTGTATAATGGAAGTATAGATAGTTTAGAGTATAAAATTAATAATAAGCTTTTTTATAATTATGAACAAAAAATAAAAAGAGCAAAAACAAGATTTGAAAATGCTAGAGATGGCTTTGCCATTAGTTTTAATTAAAGGATAAAAATGCAAATGATTTCATATTGGAAAAATTATAAAGAATTTTATAATGATAATGGTTTAGTTTTAATAGTTGGGAAATATGACCATAAAAATGAAAATAATGGTGGAGAAAAAGCACTAGGTGTACATTGGGGAGACTATCCACAATCACGAGGAATATTAAGCCCTTGTGTTATTCCAAAAGACACAAGAAACTCTATGTTGTCTGGATTACTACATCAAGCTACAATAAACCAAAATGAAGATAAAATAAACAAGATTATAGAAGCAATTCAATTTTTTAAATAAATGAAAGATATGATATAATCAATAAGAATTGGAGTTTATCAATATTCCTGTAGTTAGTAAATTTTTAGGAATAATTATAACAATGTATTGGAACGAACACAATCCACCACATTTTCATGCAAAATATGGTGAATATAAAATAATTGTTCATATCAAAACAGGAGTAGTTGAAGGTAAATTTCCAAAAAGAGCTTTAAAAATGGTTATGGAGTGGCATGAACTTCATAAAAATGAATTATTAGAAGATTGGGAACTTTGTGCTAAAAGAGAAATGCCAAACCCTATCGATCCATTGGAGTAAAATTATGTTTATATTTGTAGAAGAAGCAAAATATCTAGAAGATTATAAAGTTGAATTAAAATTTAACGATGGCAAAAAAGGTATTGCTGATTTAGAAAGTGAGCTATATGGTACTATGTTTGAACCGCTTAAAGATAAATCAATATTTTCAAAAGTAAAAGTTGATGAAGATTTAGAAACAATCACTTGGGAAAATGGAGCAGATTTAGCACCAGAATTTTTATATTATAAAAGTTTCCAAAATGACACATCATTAAAAAGCCAATTTAAACAGTGGGGATATGTCTAACAAGACAGAGAAACTAACAAGGCTACAATGCGAAAATATTAAATTTTTAAGTAAAAAGCAACTTTTATCTAAGTTCAAATTTTAACTTTAAATTATCGCCTTGTCGCTTACTTCAATCGTTAATCCAAAATTCTCTAAATCCAAAGTTTGAATATGCCTATTTGTTAAATCAAATGCTAAATTTTAATGAAAGGATATTTATGGCAAAAGAAACTTATAAACCTACTAAAGTTCACTAT
>Ga0193962_1001109_pt1 | contig 12586 bp, 11 predicted proteins | sample FB_5_MG_FD_140335 | JGI IMG/M metagenome (GOLD analysis project Ga0193962, IMG submission 140335) | Microbial mat bacterial communities from the Broadkill River, Lewes, Delaware, United States - FB_5_MG | ecosystem: Environmental > Aquatic > Freshwater > River > Microbial mats | place: USA...
CTCCAAATCATCATCATTGAATGTGTGCGGCTTAGTATCAACCATGCATAGGGTGCCGATATTTTGACCATGACTTTTTAGTGCAAAGCCGACGTAAAATCTTAGCTTTAGTCCTTCTGTAACAAATAACGAATCTTTGAAGCGTTCATCCAGAGTAAGATTCTCGCAAGCAATAAATTCATCAACTAACAATGTGTGTGCACAGATTGATGTATTACGAGGGCAGTCAATAAGATCCAGCCCTTGAATCGATTTAATCCACTGTGTATCGCTATCAATCAATGATACGTAAGCAATGGGAACATCAAATAATCGACAAATCGTGCGGGTAATGCGATCAAATCTGTCTTCTAGTGGGATATAAAGTATGCCCAAGTCGTTCAGCGCTTCTAATCGCTGTTGCTCATTTTTTGGTATTTCTGCAGCTGGCATGACAAGTCTCAAAATTAATCAAAGCTGCATTGAGTATAGTTAATACTGACAATTTGCTATTGAGAATGAGAGAAATTGCATTTTAAATTTATGAAATTTCATTCTTTATCTTGCTCGAAACCATGCCAGTAAATAGGCCACTTATTCTTTTCACCCCCATTATTAATAATCATCGCGATGCCAACTAATACAAAGCTTCCGATGAGAACCGGTGTTATAAGAAAATCAAACCCGACGACGCCTTTGCCAGCCAAGATGATGACCAACGGATTGGCCCCAGCAGGAGGATGAATGGAACGAAAATATTGCATGAGCATGATGGCAATGCCGACGGCTAAAGACATAACGAAGATAGAATTGCCCAAGCTATACAAGGCGATCAAGCCTACTAAAGAGCAGATGAAATGCCCGACAATTATATTGCGTGGCTGCGCGAGTGGAGAGCTTGGAACCGCAAATAGAAGAACACAAGTAGCGCCGAAGGGAGCCATCAGCCAAGGAGTATTTGTCGACATTCCAAGATAGGCAAGCACTAGAATGCTGAGGAAGCCTCCTACTAATCCTTTGGCCAGTTGAACAAGGGTTGGCTTGGGTGGTAATGAGTTACTCGCTTTTAGTTTCATCATAATTTATAGCCTTACGAGTCGGTAGAGGGTTGTGTTATTGTGTGTACAGATCGGTACATTTTATTAATGGTACAGATCTGTACACATAAAGGCAATCTCTTCTCCTTAAATGTAAACGAGTAGCTAGATAATGAATAAGCAAGAACACATTTTGAGTGTGGCTGAAAACCTGTTTAATGAGTTTGGGTATAACGCGGTGGGTGTCGATCGGATCAGAGATGAAGCCGAAGTTTCAAAAACATCCATGTATCGACATTTTGGTTCAAAAAATAAGTTAATTGGGGCTGTATTAATGCAGCGACATCAGCGTTTTGAGCAACAACTAACTCTAGCGATATCGCCAACGGATACGACAGGCAGTAAGTTAGATGCGCTTTTAGATTGGCACTTTGCTTGGTTCCGTTCTGCTAATTTTAAAGGGTGTATGTTCATGCATGCGTTAGCCGAATTTAAAGGCCATGATGATGTTATTGCGCGCCAAGCCATGCAGCATAAAATATGGTTGAAGTCGCTGCTTCTAACAATTTTTGAAGCAGAAGCAGGCATTGCCGAACATAAAGCAGAAGCGCTGATGGCATACCTTGAAGGCATCATTGTGAGGGCAGAGTTTGAGGATGTTCGTCAGTATGAAAACGTTTATCGGGCGGCGGTAAAAGCATTGGCCTGCTTTGAATAAACGTTTCAATGGTTAGTGGCTATGTTGCTCAAGTGCCCACTCGATGTGTTCTTTCACTAGATCACTGGCATCAGGCAGACGTTGCTTAAGGGCTTCGGTGATTTCTATGCTGGTGGGCGCGTTACCGAGTGCGACGGCGATATTACGCAGCCAGTTCTCATAACCCGTGCGGCGAATCGGATTGCCTTCGGTATGTTTTAAAAATGTCTTTTCATCCCACGAGAATAAATCCAATAAGGTCGCGTTATCTAATGGGTGACGCGGGGTGAAGTCTGTTTCTTGCGTTGTTTTACTGAAACGATTCCAAGGGCAGCATAATTGGCAGTCGTCACAGCCAAAAATGCGATTTCCCATGCCTTTGCGTAAATCCGTTGGAATGGGGCCTTTTAATTCAATCGTTAGATACGAAATACAGCGTCGAGCATCAAGAACCTGTTCGCCAACAAAAGCTTGGGTCGGGCAAATATCAATGCAGGCAGTACAGCGCCCGCAATGATTTTTATCGTCAGGTTCATCTATTGGTAAAGGTAAGTCGGTTAATAATTCGCTGAGGAAAAAATACGATCCGGCTTTTTTATTAATCAGCATGGTATTTTTACCTAGCCAGCCTAAGCCTGCATTGCTCGCTAAAGCACGCTCTAAGACGGGGGCGCTATCAACAAAGGCGCGATAGCCATGGCCGACTTCTTCTTCAATCATCTTGCCTAGTTGGGTTAAGCGTTTACGAATGACCTTGTGATAATCGCGACCTAACGCATAGCGTGAGACGTAGGCAAGAGATTTGTCGTGCAGCTGTTCTTTTATGCGGGCGTCGGCGGGTAAATAATCCATGCGTGCACTGATTACTCTTAGCGTACCAGGAAGAAGGTCCGCGGGACGACTGCGCATATTATCGTGAGCGGCCATGTATTCCATGCTGCCGTGATAGCCTTTAGCAAGCCATTCTTTTAGGCGTATTTCATGATCACCCAGTTCAATGTGAGTAATGCCAATTTGTTGAAAGCCAAGCTCGCGCCCCCATACTTTCACCTTATCGGCTAAGTCTTGGAGTTCACTTTGGGTTAGGGCTACTTGTGTCATGTGAATATTGTCGTTATCGCATTGATTATACCTTCGCCATCTTAACACCAAGGACGTATAATTCTGCCAAAGAAACGCTTAGGCATACATCATAGAATGACATTACCTCTTACAAACCGCATGGCAAACCAGAAGATTAGCGATATAAGTTGGCAATTATTGCAGCAACATGATCAGTTATTACCTACGCGCGCATTGGATAGTCATAAAGGCGACCATGGTCATGTGCAAGTGATTGGGGGTGATCATGGTTATGCGGGTGCTGCTTTAATGGCTTCGCAAGCGGCATTAGTCAGTGGCGCAGGCTTGGTTGGATGCGCCACACGACCAGAGCATATCGGTGCGTATATTAGTCGCTGCCCTGAAATAATGGTTGCAGGTATTAATTCGGGTTTAGAGCTTGTTCCTTTTATCGACGGTGAGCCTAATCAGGATAAAGTGCTGGTGGTTGGCCCTGGTTTAGGAAAGCACGCATTTGGTCAGTTGTTATTGCAAATCGTCTTCCAGACGCTGCAATCCTCAACCACGGCTCGCGGCATGGTATTGGATGCTGATGGTTTGAATTTACTGGCTGCGAAACCGATGATTACCGGTTCTCAGATTGATTTTTCAGCGCATGCCGTGATTATTACCCCTCATCCTGCAGAAGCTGGACGTTTATTAAATATCAGTACCGCAGAGGTTCAGGCTGATCGAATTGCCGCAGTGCAAGCCTTAGTCGAAAAATTTGCTTGCTGTGTCATTCTAAAAGGTCAGCACAGTTTGATTGCGGGTAATAATAGCCGAGGCGAATTACAAATCTATCGCTGCCTTGATGGTAATCCAGGCATGGCTTCTGGCGGAATGGGAGACATTCTTGCAGGCGTTACTGGTTCTGTATTAGCGCAATTTATGATGTTGGGTTTGTCACCTTTGGCCGCGGCAAAGCTCGCCTGCTGCGTGCATAGTAAAGCAGCCGATGAGGCGAGTATTGCAGGTGAAATTGGTTTATTAGCGACGGATTTATTGCCTCATATCCGTCGTGTGATTCAAACACATCACGTAATGGAAGATTCAGGTACAGTAAATGATTGATTTGATGGGTGAAGATAAAATGATGGCCTTTGCAGGTCAATGCGCTTCCGTATTTGCCAATGCAGCGATTGACGGCGGGCTTATATTTTTAGAAGGTGATTTGGGCGCGGGTAAAACAACCTTTAGTCGTGGTTTGATGCGTGGATTTGGTCATGTGGGACCGGTTAAAAGTCCAACTTATACCTTGGTTGAAACTTATGATGTGCTTGCGACTCTAAAAACCGATCAAACGGCACCCTTAACGGTGTGCCACTTTGATCTTTATCGCGTTGCCGATCCTGAAGAATTAGAATTTATGGGCATTCGTGATTACCTTGAAGGTGCGCATTTGTGTTTGATGGAGTGGGCCGATAAGGGCTTAGGTTTTTTACCTGTAGCAGATCTTGTATTATCGATTATTGATATTCCTGACGGTCGTCGATTAACGTGGCAGGCCGGTACAGAAAAAGGTCAAAATTGGTGCGAGCGTTTAAGCCAATTAGTGTGTGAATAGTTTACAGAAAATCGTGATGGTCGAATGAACACCCAGCAATAAATTGATTTGCTATTTCGTGTATTTATTTTGAGAAGTATTTATAAAAAGTATGATAATAAAACAGATAACAAAAATCATATTGGCTTTTACGCTGTTTGCTATCGCAAGCACGGTAAAAGCAGATGTGGACGGTGTGCGAGTTTGGCAGTCACCTGCTCATACTCGACTGGTATTTGATTTATCAAAACCACACCAACACAAAATTTTTACCTTAAGAAATCCTTATCGTATTGTCATCGATCTTTCTGACGACGCTAAATTTAAACCCAATATTTCAGAGGTTGATTTAGCCAGTACCTTACTCGTTGATTTGCGCACGGGTAAGCGCAGTAATAAAGATTTACGCATGGTATTTCAGCTGCGTGAAGATGTCGATCCTAAAAGCAAAGTCTTAGCCCCCAATAGCACTTATCCTCATCATCGCTTGGTCGTTGACCTGGTTGAAAAGAACCCTCAAATTGTCGAACCTGTGGTAGTCGTGAAAACCGTTGCCGACAAAATTAAGCACAATAAACGTGACATCATTGTTGCGATTGACGCGGGTCATGGTGGCGAAGATCCTGGCGCTGTCGGCTATCGACGCACCAAAGAAAAAGTAGTGGTATTAAAAATCGCCAAAGAACTCGCGCGCTTATTAAAAGAAGAGCCTGGCTATAAACCGTACTTAACCCGTACTGGAGATTATTATATTCCTTTGCGCGAACGTACACGCAAAGCCCGCGATGCCAATGCGGATTTATTTATTTCAATTCATGCCGATGCTTTTAGAAACTCGCAAGCTCATGGTAGTTCTGTCTTTGTTTTATCTGAGCGTGGAGCTTCAAGTGAAGAGGCGCGTTATTTAGCGGACAAAGAGAATGAAGCGGATTTAGTGGGGGGGGTCAGCTTGGGCGACAAAGATGACCACGTTGCAATGACGCTATTGGATTTATCGATGACCGCAACACGTGGCTCAAGCTTAGCAGTCGGTAAGTCTATTCTGAAGCGTATGGATACCATTTCTCGACTGCATAAAAAACAGGTGGGTGAAGCTGCGTTTATGGTTTTAAAAGCCCCTGATATTCCTGCACTGTTAATCGAAACAGGCTTTATTTCTAATCCGGGTGAAGCCAAAAAATTAGCCACATCGCGATATCAAAAAAAGATGGCGAAAGAAATATTCCTTGGGCTAACGGAGTATTTTAATGAAGAGCCACCAGAAGGCAGTTACATTGCTTGGAAAAAACACGGTAGCAGTAGCACGGTTGCAAGTGCTGCAAATACTCGTAATTACAGCGCTGGCACCGTTAAAAAATATACCATCAAACGCGGCGATACCCTTTCTCATATTGCGAAAAGGCATAATGTATCCGTCAGCGATATACGCCGTTTAAATGGCATTAAAAATAATCGTATTCAAGTTGGGCAGCGTATAACACTGCCTGCCAGTTAGGTGTATAGCGCCATCGTTGTTATCCATTCAGAAATTTGTGTTGTTAAAGCCTTATGAAAAGAATTCACTTATTATCACCGCGCTTAGCGAACCAAATTGCGGCGGGCGAAGTGGTCGAACGACCAGCCAATATTATTAAAGAGTTAGTTGAGAATTCTTTAGATGCGGATGCTCAGCGTATTGAAATTGACGTTGAGCAAGGTGGTATTAAGTTATTGCGCATTCGTGATGATGGCCATGGCATTCCGAAAGACGATTTGCCCTTAGCGTTGAGTCGTCATGCGACCAGTAAAATTACAACCTTGGATGATTTGGAAGCGGTACACAGCTTAGGTTTTCGTGGGGAAGCACTTGCGTCTATCAGCTCGGTTTCTCGCCTCACATTAACATCAGCAACCTCGGCAGATGATGATCAACCTGAGCAAGCATGGCAGGTTGAGGTCGAAGGCCGAGAAATGGCGGCCACCGTCAAACCTGCCGCGCATCCTAAAGGCACAACACTCGAAGTTCGAGATTTGTTCTTTAATACTCCGGCAAGGCGCAAATTTTTACGCACCGAAAAAACTGAGTTTAATCACGTTGATGAGTATTTTAAACGCTTAGCGTTAAGCCGTTACGATGTTGCCTTTAGCCTGCGTCATAATCAAAAAGTGATTCATTCTCTACGCCCAGCGATTCGTCATATCGATAAAGAAAAGCGCGTCGCGGCTTTATTGGGAACCAAGTTTATTGATGCGGCTTTGCATGTGGATGCTGAAGCCGCAGGTTTAGGCTTAACGGGCTGGGTTGGTTTGCCAACGTTTTCTCGTAGCCAAGCCGACATGCAATACTTTTTTGTGAATGGCCGCGTCGTTCGAGATCGCTTGGTCGCCCATGCGATTAAGCAAGCGTATCGTGATGTACTTTATCATGGTCGACAGCCTGCATTTGTATTGTATCTGACCGTTGATCCTGCGCTGGTAGATGTAAACGTACACCCAACAAAACACGAAGTCCGTTTTCGTGATGGTCGTTTGGTGCATGATTATTTATTTAGAACCTTACACAAAGCCTTAGCGGATGTACGCCCTGATAATCAAGTAGCCCCAACCAGCCTACAAGGCTCGGGGGTATTGAATGATGATGCCGCTGTGAGCGCATCGGGCTTAACATCGCCAGCTTTGATGGCCAATAGTCAGCAGCCGGTCACAGGCATTCAGGCGGGTGAATTTGCGGGGCAAGAGCGGATGAGCTTATTGCCAGGCCGTGATCCTTTATCGGGTCAGGCGCTATCCAATCAACGGTTTGGCCAAGCAAGTAATCAACTCAATAGCTCGGGTGTGCAAGAGCACCTTAATGCTTATCAGTCGTTAGCGCAGCCATTGAATGTTGAAGAGCGCATTGATCCAGAAACCGGTGAAATAACTCATGTGTCCATAAACGCACCGATGGATAGCGACGTACCGCCATTAGGTTTTGCGGTTGCTCAATTACATGGCATTTATATTCTTTCGCAAAATGCTCATGGTCTTGTTGTTGTTGATATGCATGCGGCTCATGAACGTATTACGTATGAGCGTCTAAAAATTGCGGTAGATAATCAGAATGTTCAAAGTCAGCCGTTACTCGTACCGATCACCTTGAGTGTCTCTGAGGGCGAAGCGGATGCGGCTGAGCAGTTTGCTGAAGAGTTCGCACGTTTTGGTGTGGTATTGCAGCGAGCGGCACCGGAGTCAATTATGATTCGTCAGATTCCTGTGATTTTGCAGCAAGCTGAAGTTGAGCGTCTGGTGACGGATATGCTGGCCGACTTAATGCAGCACGGAAGCTCTGATCGAATTCAAGCCCATCGTAATGAAATATTGGGCACCATGGCCTGTCATGGTAGTGTGCGCGCCAATCGCAAGCTCACCTTGCCAGAAATGAACGGTTTATTACGTGATATGGAAGATACCGAGCGCAGTGGCCAATGTAATCATGGCCGCCCGACGTGGACTCAGATGAGTATGTCGGATCTAGATAAATTATTTTTACGAGGTCGTTAAGTGTCTTCTCCAGAAACATCTTTTCCACAGGCTATTTTTCTTATGGGGCCAACGGCATCCGGAAAAACAGCGTTAGCGATTGAATTGGTCGAAAACTATAATTGTGAAATCATCAGTGTTGATTCTGCCTTGGTTTACAAGGGGATGGACATTGGTACAGCGAAACCCGATGCCGAGCTGCAAGCGCGCGCACCTCATCGCTTGATTGATCTTATTGATCCAGCCGAAGCATACTCGGCAGCCACGTTTCGTGAAGATGCGCTGCGTGAAATGGCCGATATTACGGCCAAAGGCAAGGTGCCATTGTTAGTGGGTGGCACTATGATGTATTTCAAATTTCTGCGGGATGGCGCCGCTAAGCTGCCGACCGCTGATGAAGACATTCGTCAACGCTTGCTGGCAGAAGGTGAAGAATTTGGCTGGCCACACATGCACGCCAAATTAGCACAAGTTGATCCTGTTTCTGCTGAGCGTTTAAAACCGATGGATTCCCAAAGAATTCAGCGAGCATTAGAGGTATTTGAAGTCAGCGGCAAAACCTTGACTCAGTTTTGGGCTGAGCAAGATGAACAACCGCTACCTTACGATGTCATAAGTTTTGCTGTTATGCCGAAAGAGCGCAAAACCTTGCATAAGCGCATCGCTCAACGTTATCAAATAATGATGAAACAGGGCTTTGTGGAAGAAGTGAAAACGCTGTTTGCTCGAGATGACTTGCATGAAGAATTGCCATCCATTCGTTGTGTCGGTTATCGCCAAGTATGGCAGTATTTGAAAGGTGATATCGACTACGATGAAATGGTCGAGCGCGGCATTATTGCTACGCGACAATTAGCAAAAAGACAGATTACTTGGCTAAGAAGTTGGCCAGATTTACATTGGCTCGATACAGAAGATCCAAATCTTCTGCAAAGTGCCTTGAAAATACTTCGATAGAGCGCCATATTTAACTAACAGTCTATTAAGTAGAGCTTTTGCTTGCACTTTTCGTACGTTTTTTAACCGCATTTGTATTATTGGCTACAATTTAGTCAATAATACGGTTATTAGTCTAACCAATTTGCGATTTAGCGCTCGTCTTGAATTATTTAAAGAGGCTGTTGATATAAATATTTAATTTATTAGATAATTATATCAACACGGGGTTTTAATTATTTTATTTCTGACTGTCCGTATATTGGACAGCAAATTCTTCGAAGGAGAAGAACATGTCAAAAGGGCATTCTCTACAAGACCCTTACTTGAATGCATTACGTAAAGAGCGCATTCCAGTATCCATATTTTTGGTCAACGGCATCAAACTGCAAGGTCAGGTTGAATCGTTTGATCAGTTCGTTATTGTATTGAAAAATACAGTGAGTCAGATGGTCTACAAGCACGCGATTTCAACGGTAGTTCCTAGCCGTCCGGTTCGTCTGCAGGTAGAAACCAACGAAGACGAAGCTGAATAAAAGTTAGTTATAAGTATTTGCTGCCCATGATGTTTGTGGGCAGCGTACTTTAATTGATACTTTTCTACTCATTTAGGTATTTCTATTGTTCTTTGATCGTCCCGAAGCTGGTAATAACAAAACTGGCGATATCGCCATTCTAGTACACATCGATTTTCCGGAAGGGGATAACCGCGAAGATCCTAATGAATTTAAAGAGCTGGTATTGTCAGCCGGCGGTGTTCCCGTTGAATTCATCACAGGCTCGCGTAAAGCACCAGATCCAAAAACCTTTGTCGGTAAAGGCAAGGTAGAAGAAATTAAAGCCATGGCTGAAGCCCATGATGCAGACATCATTCTATTTAACCATGCTTTAACCCCTAGCCAAGAGCGTAATCTTGAAGCCGCTTTAGAATTCCGAGTGCTTGATCGTACTGGGCTTATTCTCGATATTTTCGCCTTACGCGCTCGAACTCATGAAGGTAAATTACAAGTTGAATTGGCGCAATTACAGCACCAAACAACACGCCTTATTCGAGGTTGGACGCACTTGGAGCGTCAGCAGGGGGGAATTGGTTCTCGTGGTGCCGGTGAATCTCAGTTAGAAACTGATAGACGTTTGGTGGCTACTCGAGAAACCTTGATTCGCAGCAAGCTTAAAAAAGTTCGCGCACAGCGTGAGCAAGGCCGTCGTGCGCGTAAGCGTTCGGATATACCGACAATTGCCTTAGTCGGTTATACCAACGCTGGTAAATCAACGCTCTTTAATGCATTAACGAATGCAACGGTTTATGCCGCCGATCAACTGTTCGCAACACTGGATCCGACTTTACGTCGTTTAAAAGTGATGGACGTAGGTGAGGTAGTATTAGCGGATACGGTAGGTTTTATTCGCCACTTGCCGCACAAATTGGTTGAAGCATTTCGTGCGACGTTGCAAGAAACAACAGAAGCTAATTTATTACTGCATGTTATTGATAGTGCAACCGACGAGCGTGATCACAATATTCAGCAAGTAGATAATGTGCTGGCTGAGATCGAAGCGGATAAAGTCCCACAGCTTAAGGTTTACAATAAAATCGATTTATTGGAACACGCTGAAGCAAGAATTGATCGTGATGAACATGGTGTTCCGGTAGCGGTTTGGTTATCGGCACAGGCAAAAATAGGATTTGAATTATTAACGCAAGCTATTTCAGAGCTTGTGGCTGATGACTTATTTCAAGAAACGATTCAATTAACGCCTGCTGATTCTAGGCTGAGAGCATTACTTTTTGAGCAAGCAGCCGTTGCGGAAGAGACATACGCAGAAAATGGCGATAATTTATTACGCTTACGCTTACAGCTTGATGATTTTAAGAAGCTATTAGCTAAAACAGGAACGAGAGCAGATCGCTTTATTCCTGTTGTATTAGAAGACTGGCAAAAATAGATTAGATTCACATTAGAAAATGGCAAAGATAAGTAAAGGTGAGGATTGTGATATGAATTTCATATCCAATCTTCTATTATTTGCGCAACTAATAATTAACGATATGCAATCCAGAGATAATGGAGTGATTTATGGCGTGGAATGAACCCGGTGGCGGTAAAGATCCGTGGGGCAATGGCGGTAACAACGGTGGTAATCGCGGCAATAATGGCGGCGGTAACAACCAAGGACCACCAGATCTTGATGAAGCGCTAAAGCAGCTGATGGATAAACTAAACAAAATGTTTGGTGGTAAAGGCAGCGGCAACGGTAAAGATAGCAAAGGCGGCAACCAAGGTGCTGGTGGCTTTATTGGAATTTTAGCCATTGTGGGTCTTTTGTTCTTAGGTTTCAGCTCAGTGTATACATTGGATGAAAAAGAACGTGGTGTGATTTTACTACTTGGTAAATACGATCGTACCGAAGGTCCTGGTTTGCATTTTAAATGGCCTTTAGCAGAATCGTTAACTCGAATTGAAACGACGACGGTTCGTAAAGAAAACATCGAAGAGCGCATGCTGACCGAAGATAACAACATTATTGAGATTGAGCTTAACGTTCAATACCGTGTTGCTGATCCCGTATCATTCGCCTTACGTATTGAAAATCCACGTTTAACCTTACAGCATGCTGCGCAAAGTGCGTTACGCCATGATGTAGGTTCTACGGCGATGGATCCACTTTTGACGTCTGGTCGTGAAACGACAGCCCAGCAAGTTAAATTACGTTTGCAAAGCTATCTTGATCGTTATCAAACGGGTATTCAGCTGACTAACGTCAACGTAAAAGATGTTCGCCCACCATCACAGGTTAAAGCCTCGTTTGATGATGTGCAGGCCGCTCGCCAAGATAAAGACCGTTTAATCAGTGAAGCAGAATCGTATGCTAACGGCATTGTTCCACAGGCCCGTGGTCAGGCTCAGCGTCAGTTAGAAGAAGCGAATGCTTATAGAGAGCAAGTTGTGGCAAAAGCAACGGGTGAAGCGGATCGTTTCTCGGCTCTGTATACCGAATACAAAAAAGCACCTGGTGTTACTCGTGAGCGTTTATACATTGATGCCATCAGTGATGTATACGCTAACAGCAACAAAGTTTTAGTGGATGTTGAAGGAGGCAATAACATGATGTACTTGCCACTGGATCAAATCATGAAGAACATGCCGCAAACGACTAACGCAGGTTCTACCGACGTTAACGTTTCAGCAATTACAGATCAGGTATTGAATGAAATCCGTTCTCGTCAAAACGATCGTCGTAAGGAGACCCGCTAATGACTGGTAAGGGCTTAGGACTATTAATCGTATTAGGTTTGGCCATCATCATCGGTAGCCAAAGCGTGTACATTGTTAAAGAAACCGAAACAGCGCTAACGCTGCAGTTTGGTCAGATCGTTGAAAATGATATTCAAGCAGGTCTACATTTCAAAACGCCTTTTTTACAGAATGTTAAAAAGTTTGATGCGCGAATCCTAACGTTGGACGCACAGCCATCACGCTTCTTAACTGAAGGTAAGAAATATGTGATCGTTGATGCATTCGTTAAATGGCGCATTAAAGACGTATTAAAATACTATAAAGCGACCAACGGCGACCGTTTTGAAGCCAGTAACCGTTTAGCGGATTTGGCTAACAAAGGCATGCGAAACGAGTTTGGTGTCCGCAGCTTGCACGAAGTAGTCTCGGGCGAACGTGATCAGTTAATGACCAAGTTAACGGCTGACTTGAATACTGAAACTTTGGATAACTTTGGTATCGAAATCTTAGATGTTCGTATTAAAGCAATCGATCTACCAGAAGAGCTAAGTAA
>Ga0193962_1001110_pt1 | contig 12584 bp, 12 predicted proteins | sample FB_5_MG_FD_140335 | JGI IMG/M metagenome (GOLD analysis project Ga0193962, IMG submission 140335) | Microbial mat bacterial communities from the Broadkill River, Lewes, Delaware, United States - FB_5_MG | ecosystem: Environmental > Aquatic > Freshwater > River > Microbial mats | place: USA...
AACCCCATGTGTTTGCCACCCCGGCAACTGTTGAGCTATGTCAAATTCTAGCTTGGTGATCTATATTATTAGTTCCAAACATTCCAGCAAATTTTCTATAATAATACGATTGTTCATTATTAAATTTTGCTGATCCTAAAAACATTGTTGAATCAGGTCCTGACGTTTTTCTTAAATCTTCAAGTTTTGAAGCAATACCATCTAATGCTTCATCCCAAGAAATTCTTTGCCATTGACCATTTTTCTTAACCATTGGATGTTTTAGTCTAACTTCTGATCTAACCATATCAATCATATCGGCACCTTTACAACAGTGCCCTCCAAGAGATACAGGATGATCTTGAGCAACTTCTTGTCTTACCCACACACCATTTTGAACTTCTGCTATAACACCACAACCAACTGAACATGCTGTACAAATAGATTTAACCATTTTTGAACCTGGAAAAGGATTTTTAATCTCTTCAACAGTTGCAGCTCTAGTTGCTGTAGTACTTGCAAAAGATGATGTAACTCCAAATGCAGTTGCAACTGCAGCCATTTTCATAAATGACCGTCGTCCTACTTTTGCATTTAGAGACTCATATGTATTTGCTGACATACTATTTCCCTTTTACTTATTTTGCGTTCTTGTAAAATTCTTCCCAAGCCGCAGACTTTTTGTAAAGAATCTCTTTTTTTCTAGATTCTCCAACAACAACACCATTATTACTATCATCTTGAACAGATGATTCGCCAGTAGCAGCCAATACACTTGTACCAGCAGCAACAGCGGCACCAGCAGCAACAATTGCAGTTTTCTTAGCGAATTCTCTTCTGCTTTGTTCCATGACTGACCCTCCTTATAGAAATTAAGCCCCTGAAAACCACTCTTAAAAACTTAAGGTTTTTAAAAGTCATTTTATTAAGAGACTTTATTCAAAAAGCAAAAACTTTCTCAATAAAATCTCTAAAAAAGCCTAAGCTTTTTTAGACTTCTGTTTCTCCAACACTTACAATATCAACAGGACAAGCTTCTTCTTCTTTTGGTCCCAATGCTTTTAGTGCTTTATTTCTTGCTCGTCTTTCTAGCTCTTCATCTGAAATAACTTCACAAGCCTCTTCTTTTACAATTCTTTGTTTAACTGCTGCTTTTGGAACTTCTAAATATAATCTTTCAAAGGCAACAAAAGAGTGTAATACAACCATTAATTCTTTGTATATTTTAGAACTTTTATGTTCAAAAATATCTTTTGCAAACTCTTCTATAAATTCATTTAAAATTTGTGCAAAAATACAATGAACTGTATTTTCATACTCTTTTTCTCCATTAGCAATATTATTACAAAGTTGAGACATAAATGAAAATAAAAACCCAACTGAATCTTCATATTCAAAATAGTTCTTTTCATCTCTTCTTAATTTTGTTTTAGCAACAAAATTTATCATCTCAACTCTTTTTTTCCCAGACTCTACCCCTTCATCATAAAATGATGCTGTTTGTCTGATTTTTTTACTTGTTGGATTATGAAATAAATCATCAAACTCTTTTATTAATGCTACATTTGAAGTAGGGTCTAATAGAGCTAAAATATTTTCTAAAGCTTCCCCAGAAGTTTCATCAAGGGGATTCTCTTTTAAAATTTTTATTAATCTTAATAATTCAAAATAGTTTTCACTTTTTGAACTCTCCACAAAAAAATTTGCAAAAAGATTGTAGTAAAGAGCTCTTGCTTTATTTATTGCTTGATTATCTTGCATTGTTTAATCCTTGATTTTTTTGGTCAAAATAGCTTTGCATCATAATTTTTGGTTTACAATCAGCACAGCAATATAAACTTCTCTCTTTTACAGGATCACTTGAAAAAATAGGAGCCATCATTGCTGCTATTTTTCCTATTGATTTAGAAGTTGCAAACTCTTTTCCACACTCAACACAGGCAAAAAGTGTATCTTGAGCTAAAACACTATCTTTAAACCATGATGGTTCTAATTCAATAATATCTCTTTTGATTGTAAGACAATCTTTCTCAGGACATGAAACTTCACAATAACCACATGATGTACATAAACTTGGATTTAATCTTAAAGTATTATCTTTAGCATCAGCAATTAAGGCTCCAACATTACAAGCTCCAACACAAACTAAACATAAAGTACAATTTACTTCTTTTACTTCTACTTTTCCATAATGTACATGTTCACCTGTTGTAACAACACCTAAGTTCTCATTACCTACTAGTTTTTGAAGTCTATGTGAGAATATTTCTCTTTTTTTAAGAGTGTCTTGATTAAAATTAAAATATGAATCTTCAACAAAAGAAACCTCTTTTAGTGCAAGTTCAAGCTCTTCAATATCCATTGCAACTAAAACAGCATCTTTGCCATATTTTTTTTGATAAATATCATTTAAAATACGAATAACATCCCCTGTTCCCTTAGAGATAAAATCACTATAAAAAATAACTTGAGATCCAGATATTTGTAAAAGAGTTAATAATGAAGCTTCATGTAAAAACTTTTCACCCTCAACTGCAAATGGTAAAATACCCTCTTTTAAAGGGATATCTAAACTTAGCATATTCATTTTTTCAGGAATAATCAAAGGATGAGTCTCTTTATAAAATTTACTCATTTCAAAAAGCGATTCTTTGTTTGTTGGAGCATAATCAATAGCACCACTTGGACATACTGAAATACATCCACCACAGCCATGACAATCAATTTGAGAAAAACCTAAAGTTTTTGTTTTATCATCTTTTGTAATAGCAACAGTTGGACAAACTTCCTCACACTTAGAACAAATTTCTTCTCTTCTTCCATGATACTGGCAAATATTTTGATCGTATGTTGTAAATTTTTTATATGAGTATGAACTGATGTTTTGTTTTAAAGTTTGTATTACTTCTTCTATAGATGATAAATTGGGGTCAAAAGTTCCACTTTGATTTAATCCCATTTGTTTAGCATCAAACCAAACTATTTGAGATACATTAAGCGTAACATCTTCACCTTCATCATCAACTATTACTTGAAGATTTCCAATATGCCCTGAAATTGATTTTAAAATTTCTTCTTTTATTGAAAAAAGTTCAATATCTTCTGGTTTTGCTTTTGATATAAATAAATCTGTATCTTCTTCATTTGAAGTAATTAGTAAAACTTCATTAGATACTTCTTGAGAGTATGAGATATCCTGCGCAAAATCATATTTAGTTGCTGCAATTTCATAAAGTTTTGAAACGTTTTTAATTTTATTTGATAAAGAATCTTGTGAATTTTTAATATAAAAATCTATCTCTTGGGCAGTTAATTCACAATCTACTTCTTTTGAGTTTGAAATTAAGAAATCTTTGTTTTTTGTCTCTTCAATATTTGATGTTACAAATATCTGCTCACTAATGGGAAAATCAAGCCCTGAAGCATTATAATAAATAAATTCTTGCATAAACTATGCCCTTTTTAGTAAAAAATATTTTACCTATTTTATATGTTTAAAAATTAAACAACACTTAAAAATGAAATTATTTTTTACCATTTTACTTTAATATGTAACTTTACTTAACTACTTATTTAAAGTATATTTTTTAATTTTTTATGTAAACTTCTATATGTTAAAAAGATTACCTATTATTATGTTTATATTTATTATTTGTTATATTTACTTCAAAGACGATGTATTTAAAGAAAAAACCCTAGTTGTTGGTTCTTCTTTACCTAATACTGGAATTATAAAATCTTGGGGTGAAGCGGTTATTAGTGGAACTAATAGTTATTTTAATTATGCTAATGAGAATAATATTATAAAAAACAAGAAAATAGAATTTTTATTTTATGATGATAAATATGAACCTGAACTTACTTTTGAAAATACAAACAAACTAATCTATCAAGATAAAATCTTTGCTCTTTTTGGTTTTGTTGGAACTCCTACAGTAAAAAGAGTATTGCCAATTTTATATGATGAAAATATTCCATTTTTTTCTGCATTTACAGGAGCCTCATTTCTAAGGGATAATAAAAATGAAAATTTTGTAAACTTTAGAAGTTCTTATGATGAAGAGATTGAAACTTTAATAAATTATCTAAGTACCCAAAGAAGACTAGATAAAATCGCAGTTTTTTATCAAAATGATGATTATGGAGAAGAAGGTTACATATCTTTATTAGAGCTACTAAAAAAGAAAAATATATCATTAGTAGCTGAAGGTTCTTACAAAAGAAATACTCTTTCTATTGGTCATGCTTTTAATGAAATCAAAAATGCAAAACCTGAAGTTATATTTATGATTGGAGCTTATAAAACCAACTCATTATTTATAAAAAAAGCAAAAGAAAATGAAGATTTAAAAAATACAATTTTTTGTAATATCTCTTTTGGAGATGCAAATTCTATGATAAAAGAGCTTGAAAAACTAAATACAAACACCGAAAATTTATTATTTTCACAAGTAGTTCCTAGTTATCTAAATACAAATATTCCTATAGTTTTAGAGTATCAAACATTAATGCATAAATATTATCCAAAAGAAGAGTTAGGTTTTTTATCATTTGAAGCATTTTTATCTGCAAAAATCTTAGTAAATGCAATTTCAAGAATCAAAGGTGAAATAACAAGAAAGAAATTTATATATATGTTAAAAACCACACCTAATAATCTTTTAGAAGGAATAGATTTAGAGTTTAAGAACTCACAACTTTTAAATAAAATTTATCTATTTGGATATGAAAATAATCAGTTTATAGAGATAAAAAATGAAAAATAAATTTAATGCTCTAATTTCATATTTTGATAAGTTAAAATTCAAGTATAAAACTGCCTTTTTAATTTTTATTATTGCAGGGGGAATGACTTGTATTATCATACTTTCACAAATATCAATTTTTGCCATAAAACAAGATTTTGATATTTTATTTGATAAAAGAACAAAAAGCTTAATGCAATTAGAAAATATAAAAGATGCCTATGCTGTCAATATTCAAGATACTTTAAGTGATTTTGAGAAAAAACAAATATCAGATAAACAAGCAAGTGAGATTTTAAAACTAGCTCAAGAAATAATAGATAAAAGTTGGTCTTCATATAAAAAACAAATTCAAATACAAAATAAAGATATATTAACAACTTTTATTAAAATGTTCGTGATTAAACAAGAAAATTACTATGAAAATAAAACTTTAAAAAATAGTATCATGAATAATATAAATAGTAAAATGGAAATTATAAAAAATAGTATTATAAAAATTAATTTAAATACTCAAAAAGAAGACTATTATATCAATCTTAATCTTCAAATAAACTCTCTTTCAATTTATTTAACTAGTTTGATTAATTATGATTTATCACTTGCAATTAATGAAAAAAGAAATACTGATAAGATTTTTAATATTATTCTTATTTTTTCAATAATTTCTATTTTTATAGTATTTTTATTTTCAGTTATTTTATCTATTTTTATTATCAATAACTTTAAACAACTTCATAATTCACTTGAAGAAAAAGTAAATATCAAAACAAAAGAGCTTCAAGAACTAAACAACTCTTTGGAAACTAAAATTTCAAAAGAAGTAATTTTAAATAGAAAAAAAGACATTATTATGTTTCAACAAGCAAGGTTTGCATCTTTAGGTGAAATGCTAAATAATATAGCTCACCAATGGAGACAACCATTGGGTTCTATTACTATGATTATTCAAAGTTTTCAAACTAAAATGCTTTTAGGTAAATTAAATCAAAACTTTGTAGATGAAAAAGTAAAAGATGCCCTACTTTTAGCAAACAATATGTCAAATACCCTTGATGACTTTAAAAACTTCTTTTCACCAAATAAAATAAAAAGTGAATTTTCTATTAAAAACTGTATTGAACATTCCATTGAATTATCAAAATATCTTTTAATTCAAGAAGGCATAGAAGTTAAATTAACTATTAAAAAAGATATAAAAATAAACAGTTTTTATAATGAATTATCCCATGTATTTTTAAATATAATCTCAAATTCAAAAGACGCTTTATCTTCTAATGTTGATAAAAATGATAGAATTATAAAAATAATTGTAAATAAGTTTAAAAATCATCTAGTTGTAAATATACTTGATAATGGAGGAGGAATCCCCCAAGAAATCCTAGCAAAAATATTTGAACCATACTACACTACAAAATACAAAAGTGCAGGAACGGGTATCGGGCTTTATATGTCTAAGCAAATAATCGAAAAACATATGGATGGGAAAATTTCATGTAAAAATATTTTACATAAAATAAAAGATGAAAGAGTATTTAACTGCTCATTATTTACAATAAAAATACCAATACAAAATGACAATAGGACAAGTGAAAATGCATAATAAAGACCTAAATATTTTACATGATTTTAATATCTTATATCTTGAAGATGATGAAAATTTATTGAAACATACAAAAGATATTTTAGAAGATTTTGTAAATAATATTTATGCTGTAAAAACCATAACTGAAGCTTTAGATATCTTACTAAATAAAAAAGTTGATGTGATTATCTCTGATATTTTACTAAAAAATGAAAATGGAATTGATTTTTTAAAACATATAAAAAATAAAAATATAAATATTCCAACCATTCTTACAACAGCACACACAGATACACAATATTTATTAGATGCAATAAGACTAAAAGTTGAAAACTATATAATAAAGCCCATAAATATAAATGAATTATTAAATAGCTTACATGATATTTTACTTCCAATTGTACAAAAAAAAGAGATTCAAAAAAACAATAATGTAATCAAAACAATCTCAGCAATTACAGATGGAAAACAAGTAGCAATTATTAAATATATCATAAATAATTTAGATAATGAAAACCTTTTTATAGCCTCATACACAGATATTATGGAAAGCTTTGCTATTTCAAAACCAACTCTTATTAAACTATTCAAAGAGTTAGCAGAAAAAAATATCTTAGTAAAAGTTCAGCATAAAACTTATAGGTTTAATGAACAGGCTTTAGAGAGTTTGTAATAAAAGTTTAATCTAATATTTCTAAAATCTCTTCTATTTTAGAAATATTAGCTTGTAAAAATTCATCTTTTTCATCTTCATATTTACTTCTATTTAACTCTAATAAATTTGATAATTCTTCTCTTAAAATAAACTCTTTTTCACTTACAATTCTATGGGAAAAAGTTTCTTTTAAATCAAACTCTAAATTTGATTGAATATCTATAGAAAAGTTTAAACCATAATGAACAAAACCATTTTCATAATAACTTCTTGAAACTACAAGATATGCTGCGTTGAAAAATACATCATCCATTTCCCTTGAAACATAAGCTGTTTTGATTAGATTTTTTGCATTTTCTATTAAATCTTCTTTTGAAAAATCTTCTCCTAATTTTGTAAGGATTTCTAAAACCCTATCAAAATCAAAATCATTTATTAATTTTTTTTGTATTTCTTCTAAATTCATTTAATTTAGCCTTCTTTTAATCGTTTCTAAAATGAAAAATGATTATAGCAATATTATAATTTGATAAAAGATTGTTATTTAGTTTTTGTTGTTGAGATTTCTACACCTTCATAAGAAGTTGTTTTTATAGCTTCTAAAATATCTTTTAGATTTGTTTTTTCATCATAAGTTACTGTCACTTCTTTTGTATTTAATCTAACACTAACTTTTTCAACTCCATCAACTGTTCGAACAGCTTTTTTAACAGCAGTTGTACATAAAGGACAGTGCATTCCTTCTACTTTTATAACAGATATATTTGAAGCAAATAATAGTTCACAAAAAGCAAATATAGTAAATAATATTTTCATAAATCAATCCATAAAATAAGGTAAAACTTCAGGGTATAAAAGCAAAAATGAAACTATCAAAAACAAACTTGATGCAATAAAATATTGTTTAAAAATATCTTTTTTACTACAAAAACAAGATAGTTTTTTATTTAAATTCTTAAGACCTAAAATAAATAAAATTATTGTTAAAACAGCCATTGGTATTCTTAAAAAATCAAGTGTTGTAAAGTAAGTCAATATCCCACTTGATACTCCAAAAAATATAAATAAAAAAGCTGGTAAACAACATAAAGTTGATAATAGTGCAGTAAAAACTGCACCTATTATTCCTAGATTATATCCTCTCATACTCTCTCTTGTGAAGTATAAGAATAAGCAAAAGTTTTTGCATTATAATAGTCTTGAGCATCTTCTCCAAGCTCAGCATAAGGGTAACCTAGCATATTTAGTGGATATTGAGTTGGTTTTGGATTTAAAACAAAATCTCTAGCACTATTAAATGCAACCCAGTTCATTTCCCATGAACCAAAGAAATATTTTTTAACATCTTTAACTTTTTTATCTTCATTTGTTAGTTTTTCAGCAAGTCTTACTTTTGTAACATCAGCAGGATCAGCAGGAACCCAACCTAATCCATCTACATAAAATTCAGCTCGACAATGTTGAGCTCCTGTAATATCTGCAAAACCTTTTTCATCTGCTTTTCCACAAGCTGACGAAATATATGATTTTCCAGCTCTTATACCAAATACTTCTCTTGAAGGAATTCCTGCATTTCTTAAAAGTGCCACAAAAGCAGAACTAATATCTGTACATTTTCCACCATAGATTTTCTCTTCTAAAGTTTTAGAAGCATCACCTATTCCACAACCAATTACACTATTATCTCTATACATAGTAGTAACCGTCCAGTCATAAATAGCTTGTGCTTTTTCTAATGGAGTTTTTTTATCTTTAATTATACTTTGACTAATTTTTTGTAAATTTGCATTAAGAGGAATATGCTTAGATCCAGATAAGTACTCTTTTACATCTTCTGGATAGTTTGTACTAGCTGTTGCTTTTGAAAAATCAGTTGTTCTTTCTTGCATAATAACATCAAATGTAACTTCTACTTGTGCATTTTTCTCACCTTTGTTCCATTTTACATATAAAACTCTTGTATTGTATTCATTTTTTACAATTTTCGCTTCTTCAAAATTACCTTTATAAGTAAAATCTACAACCTTATGGTAACTTTCGTCTTTTGGAAGTGGAATCCAAAGTTGAGCTGAATCACTGCTTGCATCTATATCATATTTATTAATAATTGAAAATTTTCTAGGTTTGCTTGTTATTCCAAATGGATTTGATTCTTCTTTTGCAAATGCAAAATTTGGAGTTAAAATTGCAGCACCTGATAATGCAGCTGTTGTTTTTAGAAATGTTCTTCTTTGCATGGGGTATTAACCTCTAATAGTTTTTTTTGTTCTATTGTAGAGATAAAGTGAGTAATTTTCAGCTTTATGTCAAACCATAACCTATGGTCTTGAACTAAATTTATGATTAATATTAATATAATTTTTATAAATAAAAACTTAAAAAGTAAAAAATATTTTACTTATTATTAATTATATTTTAATGATTTATATGTATAATAATCCTATAATTTACATATACTTTTAATGAATTAGATTTTATATAAAAATCACAAAATAATTAATAAATAATTATGAAAGGAGAAATATGAACAACGAATATAAACTTACAAAATTCGTTCAAGCTGCTGGTTGAGCTGCAAAAATGGGTCCGGGTGATCTTAAACAAACTATTTGCGGTTTAACTCCAAGTGATGAGAGAATTTTAGTAGGATTTGATACAAGTGAAGATGCAAGTGTATATCAAATAAATGAAACACAAGCCTTAGTTCAAACACTTGATTTTATAACTCCTGTTGTTGATGATCCATATATTTATGGACAAATAGCAGCAGCAAATGCTCTTAGTGATGTATTTGCAATGGGTGCTGATGTAAAAACTGCTATGAATATAGTAGGATTTGATAAAAAGAATTTATCAAAAGAGGCTTTAGGGCTTATATTAAAAGGTGGAAATGAAAAGATCAAAGAGTGTGGTGGTGTACTTCTAGGTGGACATACTATTGAATCTCCTGAAATGTATTATGGATTATCAGTTACAGGAATGATTCATCCAAAAGATATTGTAAGAAATAATACTCCTTTAATTGGGCATGTATTGGTTTTAACAAAACCTTTAGGAATGGGAATATTATCTACAGCAATAAAAAGAGATTTATTGCCTTTAAACTTTATCAAAGAGTGTGCGAAAATAATGGCAAGTTTAAACTACTTACCATCAAAAATAATGAGAAAATATGATGTGAGTTCATGTACTGATATCACAGGATTTGGGCTGCTAGGTCATGCATTAGAGTGTACAAATGAATTGCTTAGCTTTAATATTTCATGTAATAATGTACCAATTTTAAGTGAAGCTATTGATTTATGTGCAAATGATGTAATACCAGGAGGAACAAAAAGAAATATAAAATATGTAGAAGATCAAATTTTATATATGAATAATCTTCCAGAGCATTGTAAAGCCTTATTATGCGATGCACAAACATCAGGAGGCTTACTAATAGCAATGAAAGAAAGTGACGCTAAAGAGTATATAAAAGAGCTTGAAGAGTTATCTTTTGGATATGCTAGCATCATAGGACAGGTAATTCCAAGAGCTATTAAGCCAATAATTATTTGTTAGTTTTTATTCAAAGATAAACTCTTTGAATAAAAACCTTTTTCTATAAAAATTATAAAATAGTTACTTTATTTTTCCCACTACTTTTTGATTTATATAAAGCATCATCTGCTTTTTTAAATATACTGTTTATTGTATCTTCTTTAGTAAATTGTGAAACACCTAAACTTATAGTTTTATTTCCCACTTTATCAAAGGTGATTTTAGATATTTTTTTTCTTAAATTTTCGGCAAGAATAGCTGTATTTTTTAAATTTGTATTTGTACAAACAATCATAAACTCCTCTCCACCCCATCTTCCTACAATATCTGTTATTCTTATATTTTGTTTTAATACTTTTGCAATTGATTTTAAAACATAATCTCCAATATCATGACCATATGTATCATTTACTTTTTTAAAATCATCAATATCAATTAATATAACCGAAAAATCCACTTTATATCTTTTAAATTCCTCAACTTTTATTAACATAATTTCATCAAGTTTTAATCTATTATAAATTCCTGTTAATTTATCTGTTATAGATAACTCCTCAATTCTTCTTTTATCTGTAATATCTTCAGATATTGAACGATAGCCAATTTTAATTGAATTCTTAAAAATTGGTTCAATATATACATTAAAAGAAAGAATAGTATTATCTTTTTTAAGATTTGTAATTTCACCAGACCAAGTTTTATTTGATGAAATAGTATTCCACATTTCATCAAAAACATTACTATTCATAGATGGATCTTGCATAATAGTATGCTTTTTACCGATTAACTCTTCTTTTGAATATCCAGTTACTTTGCAATATGCCTCATTAACATCTGTGATTATTCCAGTTATATCTGTTCTTAAAATCAAAACATATTTATCAACCATTTTTTGTTGGTCTTCTATTTCATGTTTTGCTTTTACTAATTCTCTATTAACCAAAATTACAGCTCTATTTTTATATAAAACAGCCAAAACAATAAATAAAAACAGTGCAGAAATTTGCCATAAAATAGTATAATCAAATACTTGAGCAACTTTAATTTCTATCCACTTTCCAATAATCGTTCTTTTTTGTTCTTCACTTATTGAATCTAGTGCTTTTTGCATAATTGTATTTAATAAAGGTTCATCATTTCTTGAAGCAATACTAAGTTCTATATTAAATTCCAGTTTACCAGCTATTTTCAAATCAAACATTGAATATTTTTGTATACCATATCCTATCGTTGGCATAGTATCTATATATCCAAATAATTCTCCACTACTAACTCGCTCTAATCCTTCTTTTGTAGTTGAAACATCCACTATTTCTATTAAAGGATTTTTTTGTTTTAAAACTTCAATAAAAGCATAATTTTTTACTATACCAATTTTCTTATTGCTAAGAGAAGAAGAGTCTTTAATAAATAATTTATCTAACTTTGTAGCTATCACAAAAGGCTCAGATACATAGGGTTTTGTAAAATTCATATAATCTTTTCTACTTGGAATATCCATAGCAACAGGTAATATATCACATTTTCTATTTCTTAAATTTTCTAATGAATCAATCCACTGTTTTGTTCGTACAAGTTCAATAGGAGTATCAATATATTTTGAAATTGTTTTCATAATATCAGCACCTATTCCTTTATGATTCCCTCTTTCATCTATTTGTTCAAAAGGAAGCCAATCAGGAAGCACACACATTTTAATAGTTTTTTTCTTATTTAAATAATTAAATTCTTCTATATTAATTTTTTCTTTTATATTTTCATTAGATGAAACATTCATCCATTTTTGCTTTAATTTTCTTATTTCATTAGGAGGTATTGCTGAATTCACTTTTTCTAAAATTGATTTTAAAATCAAATTATCTTTAGATACAGCCATTGGAAGATTAGTTTTAATTGAATCTCCAAAATCATCAATATTAATAGTTTTTACATTACTTAACCAATTTTTTTCAATATAATAATTAAGCGCTGGTAAGCTCCCAATTACAGCGTCAGCTTGTCCTAATGATAATGTTTCCAAGGCTTTTGCAGTAGAAGAAGTTAATAACAAAGAATAATTTGGGAATTTATTTTTTAAATA
>Ga0193962_1001111_pt1 | contig 12573 bp, 7 predicted proteins | sample FB_5_MG_FD_140335 | JGI IMG/M metagenome (GOLD analysis project Ga0193962, IMG submission 140335) | Microbial mat bacterial communities from the Broadkill River, Lewes, Delaware, United States - FB_5_MG | ecosystem: Environmental > Aquatic > Freshwater > River > Microbial mats | place: USA...
CTTATCTATAATATTTATATATTTTAATGTTTTATCTTCTTTAGATTCCTCTTTGATTAAATCTACAAACCCTAAAATTGCGTTGAGTGGTGTTCTTATCTCATGGCTCATATTTGCGAGGAACTCAGATTTTGCTTTTTCAGCATTTTGAGCGGCTTGTCTCATAGACTCAATATTGGTAATATCTACAAATGTTGCAAGTGAGTATGTTTTATTATCTAACTCAATCTCACGTACACGAACACTATATATGATTTCAACTCCATGAACATCTTTCATTAATGCTTTATGTATATTATCAGGCTCTGCAATGAGAGGATCAGTCCAATGAAAACCATCACTAGAAGGCTTAATATAACTATCTTTTTCAATAAATAATTCACATATACATTTATGTTTTTCTCTAAATTCTTCAAACGAATTAAATCCAGTGGTATCATAAAAATATTGATTTCCTTCAACTAGCCCAAATTCTTTATCTATAATAACAATGAGACTTTCTTGCGTATCCATAATTAATTGTAATCGTTTACGAAGATATTCACTTTTTTCTTCTAACAAGATACGTTCTGTTACATCTTTACGAAGAGCCATATACTCGATAATACTTCCCTTAGTATTTAAAATGGGAGTGATTGTAGAATCTACATAATACAAAGATCCATCTTTATTAATGTTAGAAAAAGTCCCTTGCCATGTTTGCTTATTTGTAATAGTTTGCCATAAGTTTTTAAATAATGATTTATCAATATTTGGGTCGTTCACAATATTATGATTTTGTCCTAAAAGCTCTTTCTCACTATAACCACTAATATTACAAAAATTTTCATTTGCATAGATAATCTTCCCCGAAGAGTCTGTTTTTGAAACAATTAAAGTTCTATCTATTACATCTTTATATTGACCCAAAACATAATCCGTTTCGAGACTTTTATTTCGAATAAGCTCATTCGCATTATTTAATTCATCCGAATTAAGTGCCATTATATTTTCAAGAAGTTTTTTGTCCTTATCGAAAGTCGCATATGTTTTTTCAACACTCTTTATAAAACTCTGAACTTCAATTGGTAAAGATTCTAAATCAAAATCTTTACCAAAGGAATGTTTTATTTGGCGTTGTAAAAGACGATTCATATTTATCCTTAATCTTCGTAGATTACCGTGATTGTCATAGTTTGATTGTGTAGTTCACAATTTGAGGCTTCTGAAGAAAATGGAGCAAGTTCTCCATAAGAATAAAAACCAGTTAAGTGAACATTTTTTCCTAGAGTATCTTCAATTACTTCAAGTTCTTCATCAACTAGCTCACCAAGAACTGTTTTTCTTCCAATACAACTTACAACTAAAGCAAGTGCTGTATTTTTATTATTTTGAACGATATTTTGGGCAGCTTTTTCACTTGCATCAATAATATTATTAATATCTGTTTTCATTAATTTAATATATGACCCTTGAGCTATATCTCCTGCTAAAGTAAGGGACTGGGTATCTTCATCAATACCAAGGAGTGTTCGTATTCTTGTTTTTGCATTCTTACTAGGCTTCATATTAAGAGGAAAACGTAATCCACTTCCAGGTAAATCTTTAGCTTCATCTCCTAAATATCTTTTATACAAAGCTAGTGCAGGCTCATTATCTATCTCATAGACAACATTTGCTTTAGATTTTGTAACAATACGCTCAGCACCAAACTCTTCCCAACCTCCATATGCACCACCACTTACATGAAAGGCTTCACCATAAAAAGCAATAGCAACAAGACGTTGCTCTTTAGGAATGTCATTTGCCATGACTAATGTTTTTTCAAAGCGGGCTTCATCACCTGCTAAACCACCACTAATAAGTATATTTTCTTTTTCTAAATTAACACCTTTAGCTAATGCAGAACCATTCATATGTAGCCCATCGGAAATGATAAAGATTGATTGTAAGTTTTCACTTGAAAGAGGAGCAACCAGATTTCTTGCAATAACTTCTAAGTCATCATCTAATTTAAAATCAATAGTATTTAAGGTAATGCTTCCTTTTTCAAAATGAATAGCAGATGCAACAATACACTTATTACTTACAACAGGACCTAGAACATGTCCAGCTGTTGAAGAACCAACAATATCTGCATTGGGATAAAGATTTTTTAAGTACTCATAATGTGCAGGGTTTTCAAATACATCAGTATCCCCAAATACCAAAACAAGATTTATAGTGTTTTTATCACTAACTAGTTCATTCTCAAAGTTCCAATTTTCATTATCAAAGTAGAGAGTTTCAATTGTCATATTTTAACCTTTAAATTATAATAACTTTTCTATTAATAGAATTATATCGATTAATACTTATTCTTTTATAATTAATAATAATATGAATACATAAAATATCAAGTTAGATTCGTTATGATTAACTTAAAATCTAATTGTGCTTTCGAAGTGTTAGTTAAATTCGACTATTCTCACCATTATATAGTAGTACAATAATCCCAAGGGGATTATTATGAGATCGTTATGTTTATTTTTTTTCTTATTACATATGGAGGGAAAAATATGAAAAGAAACAGTTTGATAAGTAAAAAAACTATTCTTATCAAAGTTAAAAGAATATCAGAAAGATGAAGATAGAAAGGATAATGCAACTGTTGTTTGATTTAAGATTTGGCTTTAACAAAAACAGTCTCACAATTTCCCTTGATTTCCTACTTTTAGGAAATTATTGAATCACCCCCTACATTTTTCCTATGTTTTCCTAAAATAGTAGGAAAAGAAGGATATTCATAATTGACCAGTATGTTAATCTTCATAACTAAAGCTTTCCCATACTTCTAAAAGCCATTTTAGTGTTTTTGTTACTATCACGTTGTCCATCTCGTTTCTTACATCATACTTTTTCTAAATAAATATGTTAAATTTGTAATTAAACATCAATATCCTGTCATACTCTAAGTTCAAGATAATGTTCTTTATTTGTTATCAAAGAAATTAATTTTGAATCTAGAAACTCTTTATGTTATTGATATAAGCTTTCTAATTTTCTTATAATATTTGTTTCTATTTAAGATATTAACTTCTTATAATTTTTTGTAAATTTTTACTGACTTCTAATCTAGTATTTTTTATCATATATCTATTTATAGTCTTTAAATTAATATCTTTATAAACTAATGTTCCTAACTTATTTCTCTACTTTTCCTGAAAAGTAGTATCATATGCAATTATAACCACTCTTGAATTATGTAACTTTTCTATTGGTTCATACACTAAAGTTTACTTTTCTAAAATTATTGTTTCATATTTTAAACTAAATGACTTGTGGCTATTATATTTAAAGTAAAAAGGGACATTAAATAAAGTCTTTTACTATAGATTATATAAACAAATAATTAACTTTCTACATTAGGTAAAAAGTGAGTAAGTATTTTTACTAAATCACTAAGAACTAATGGTTTACTTAAATACTCATCCATCCCTACTTCTAAAAATCTCTCTCTATCTCCTTTAATTGCATTTGCAGTTAATGCAATGATTGGAGTATGTATTAAATCTTCTTCTTTTTCTATTTGAAGTATATTCCGGGTTGATTCTATTCCGTTCATATTTGGCATATTTTCATCCATCAGAATTAAATCATATTTATTGTTTTTAAACATATTAATAGCTTCTACTCCATCATGCGCAAAAGAAAAATTTAATCCTAATTTCTTCATTATTACCTTCATAAATAATTGATTTGGCTTATTATCTTCTGCTATTAAAATATTTGCATTTTTATTGTAATTTCCTTCGATTGTATTTGAACTGTCTAATTCTAAGTTTTCCTCTTTCCTCTCCCGAAATACTTCTAAAAGTCCATCATATAAACTAGATGGATTAAATGGAGGATCAATAATCAGTACTTTACCTTTAAAATTATTAGAAAAGTTTTTTGATAAAGAAGTTTTGATAATTATAACAGCATGTCCATTATCTAAAAATAATTGAATTTCCTTATTACTATACATGTCAGAGTTAATTATAATCAATGGATATTTTAAAAGAGCAACTTCTTCTTTATTTTTAAGTAAACTTATATCATTTATCCCAAATGAATTTAAATACTCTGTTAGTGTATTTAATTGCTCCATACCATTTCTATCACATAATAGTCCAATACTAATATTTTTTATGTCAGATGATAATGAAAAATGATCTTCATTATTATCTGATAATTCAACACAAAGATTAAAGTAAAATTCGCTTCCTTTCCCTACTTCACTTTTGATTTCTAATTTAGAACCCATAAGTTCAACAATTTTTGAACTTATTGCTAAACCTAATCCTGTTCCCCCATATTTACTACTTGTTGAATCTTCTTCTTGAGAAAATAATTGAAATATCTTTTCATAATTTTCTTTTGCTATTCCTATACCTGTATCACTTACAGAAAAGAAGATACTCGTATCTTCTTTATTATATTTAATTTTTAAAGTTACTATCTCTTCCTTACTCGAAAATTTCATAGCATTACTCAAAAGATTTGTTAATACTTGACGTATTTTTAAACTATCAATTTTTATGTTCTTTGGTAAATTAGGGTCAATATAAAGATTGAATTTAAGATTCATATCTTCCGCTTTTGCAAAGAAAAGTGAACCAATATTACCAAAATCTAAGTGTGGATTTACATTTACTATATCAAGTGTCATATTTCCGCTTTCCACTTTTGCAAAATCTAAAATATCACTAATTAGAGTAAGTAAAGAATTACTACTTGCACTAATAGTTTGCAAGTATTTAGATTTTTCTTTATCTGTTTCATTATCTTTAAGGATATTTACAAATCCCAATATAGCATTTAATGGAGTTCGAATTTCATGGCTCATATTTGCTAAAAATGCTGATTTAGCTCTATTTGCACTTTGCGCATCTAACGTAGCTCTTTGATATTGTGCAGTTCTATTCTTTACTTCATTTTCTAAATTATTATTAAATACAAGGAGTTCTTCTCTTTGTTTTTCAACTTTTTCTTTGTATTCTTCAAATCTTTTTTTAATAGCATAGGAGATATACAGTGAAAATAAAAATAAAATCCCAAATATTAGAGTATTTATGGTCAGTATATGTGCAAGATGATTTTCATTCTCTTTATGAAATTTAGCTTGTCTTGTTTTAATATCTTTATTTATATCATCAATATAAAATCCAGAGCCAATTAACCAGTTCCAATCTTGATATCCTTTTATAAAAGATTTTTTCTCTAATTGTTTGCCGGTACTTGGCTGACTAGTAGCAACATAGGAAAGAAAACCTTCACCATTTTTTGCAATATCGATCATCTCTTTTATTGGCGAAAATCCTTTTTTATCATTTATATTCAGTTTATTTTTTTCTGTAAAATCCTGATTGATATGAGATAAAATTGTGCCTTTGTAGTCTGATATAAATATATATCCATTTTTTCCATAATACATTCTTTCTATTCTAGGGAGTATCTTCTTTTTTAATTCTTCTTCCCAATCTATAATATATTCACCTGTCCCAATAAGGTAATTTAAAGGTTTAAAATGCTTAGAAAATCCTATTTTTTGGTATTGGTTAAATTTGTCATTTGGTTTAGTCCACCACCATCTTTGGAAACCTTCTTTTTTCTCGTTAACAAGATTAATCAATTTTTGAATAATATAACTTCCCTCTTTATCTTGCAGGTTTATAAGATTTTTTCCTTCAAGTTTTTCTAAAATAGGATGCATTATATTTGTCCCTTCAAAATCATATATAAAAAAGTACCCTCTTCCATTATTAAAACGCATCTCACGAAGTGCATCTTTAATCATTTTTGTTATTTCAAGTTTTGATTTGTTTTTATTATTTTTATAAATAGACATAGCAATAGTATGCGCTTCATAAACATTCTTTTTTATGTTTCTTTTTAATTCTTTCTCTGCTTGATTTTTTTCATATTCAATTAATTCATAAACATTTTGTACTTCTTTTTTTACTTGAATATTTTTTTGTAAAACTGTTTCTTTTTTGATCTTTTCTAGTTCTTCTTCAAATTTACTATTATTAGATGTATATAAATAATAAAAAATAAATACAGATACTAAAACTAAAGATATTGGACCTAATTTAAGTAGTAGATGAATTTTATTTTCATTATTATTTTTTAACATATTTAATTTCCTTTGTTACTTATTAAGAACTTTAATTATCATTTCGAATAATCGATCTTTATTAACAGGTTTAGCTAAATATTCATCCATTCCAGCTTCTAAGAATCGTTCTCTATCTCCAATTATTGCATTGGCTGTAAGTGCAATAATTGGAGTGTGAATTTTATTATGTTCTTTTTCATATTCTAAAATATATTTAGTTGCTTCAATACCATTCATGTTAGGCATATTTTCATCCATTAAAATAATATCATATTTATTATTTTTGTACATCTCAATTGCTTCCACTCCATCATTAGCAATCTCAAATTTAAAATTTAGTTTTTTTAAAATTATTTTAATAAATAATTGATTTGATTTATTATCTTCAACTACTAAGACTTTTAAATTTTCAAAAGTCTTATCCGAAGTGATTGCAGGTTTATTAATTTCAATACTTTTTTTTACTTCTTTTAATGGTATTGAAAAATAAAATTCACTTCCAATTTTATTTGTTAAATTTAAACTTAATTCTCCACCCATCTTTTTTATTAAATTAAAACTAATTGCTAATCCTAATCCAGATCCGCCATATTTTCTCGTAGTTGATGTATCTTCTTGAGTAAATGGTTTAAAAATATTTTCTACATATTCTGCACTAATCCCAATCCCTTCGTCACGTACATTTACCAACAATAAATTGTTCTTATACTTTATTGTTAAATAGATATTTTTACCTTGTGCTGTAAATTTGATTGCATTTGATAGTAAGTTTGTTATAACTTGATTTATTCGTAAAGAATCACCTTCTAATAATTTGGGTATATTTTCTTCAATAAAGTGTAATTGAATATTTTTTTCATCTATCTGTGATTGAAACAGCATTAAAACTGATTGAAATTCTTTTTTTGTATTAAAAGTGATTTTTTCAATACTTAGCATATTATTTTCTATTTTAGTGAAATCTAATATATCATTAATTATACTTAAAAGTAACTTACTTGAAGTGGTTATGATATTAAGATATTTTAGATTACTTTTGTTAGTTTCATTTTCTCTTAAAATGTCTATAAATCCCATAATAGAATTAAGTGGCGTTCTAATTTCATGGCTCATCGAAGCTAAAAAGTTATCTTTTGCTTTTGATGAAGAAATGGCTTCTTTTACTTTTACTTCTAGCAGTTTATTATTCTTAATTAATATCATTTGATATTTATATATACTAAAAAATATTACCAAGAATAGAATATCTATTATTAAATTGAAGGTAATTATTGTTTTTTCGCCCTGAATTATTATATCTCGTGTATTAGTTGTAATAATAGAAAATATATGGAAATTATTATCATCATAAAATTGAATAATGTTTTTTAAGTTTTCATTATCTAAAATAGTTTTGATTTTAATATTCTTTATATGAGAGAGAGTAATTTCCGAATCTATTTTTTCTGTTTTAAATTTAGCCATTTCTATACTATTAAATACTTTTGATAGATTTGACAATGATTTATTTGTTATAGTTTTACCACTAAAAATCCATCCATTTACGTTACCTGTTTCATCACTCTTTAATATATCTGATTTTATTAGATATAAGTATTGAGACTTATATTTTATAATTGTATTCAATTGTTGTGAATTTTTGAATTTTTCTAAAATATAGTTTTCAAATTCTATATTATCACTATTTAGTATTTCATTTTCATAGCTTGAAAAAAGTACTTTTTGTTTGTTATTAGAATAAATAATAAAATCAACATCTAAATCCTGTAAAGTGTTTGTCCCTTCTCTAAAATTATCATACAAATAACCCTGATCAGAAGTAAGTATAAAATTATAAGTCTCATCCCATTTGCTGTAATCATTAGTAATATTTGATATATTATTTATATCACTGTTCATTGAAGAAAGTATTATATTTATATTATTTTGATTTTGATTTGTTTCAAGTGTTAAAAAATCACTAATAATTAATTTATAGCTTATAAAATAAATCATTAGTAGTAAACCCAAATAGGAAAAGATGAGGATAATATTGATTCTTACTGATTTTAAATTCATTGGCTTTACTTCATATTAGTATATGGTTTTAACTTATTTTCTTTTTATGTATATGTTGAACTACTTCTAATCCATCATTGATAAATTCAAATCTTAAACCTAACTTTTATAATACCTAATTAATACTTTTATTTAAGTATTCAACAATAATATTGTCCTAAAAAACTAGAATAAAAAAGAGACTTTAGAACAAGATGAAACACCATTTAGTATATCATCAAATGATTCAGAGAAAGTCTATTCCTCATTATATTAGTAGAAAAGAAAAGTAAGAATAGTAAATAATCAAACTCGATTTTTTTGGCACTCATATTTTTCATTAAGCCAAAAAATATAAAATTCGGTGATTTGTTTAGAACTCATCTATCAACAGAAGATAAAATCTCTCGAGTTGAAATTTGAGATAAAATAATATCTTCTCTTTTAAAAATCATTCATAATAAAAGAACAACCTAGTACGGTATTAACCTTTTCCAATAATTCTGGTGTTATGATTTCTACTTTAGATTCAAGAGATGATTCTATCAAATTAGTTTCTGAATTTACTGGTGCATATTTTAAAACTTTGTCGTGTACTCTGTAATACTCATTATCTACTAATGTCCAAAATGTATTATCCATATATTTAATCCTCTGATTCTTGTCTAATTTTTAAAGATGATAGTGTATCTGAAAATGGTATCTTTTTAGTATCACTATGTTTATTTTTTAAATAAAAGTAAATAGCTACAGCAGATAGTATTACACTACTACCTATGATTAATTCTAACATTTGTTTTAACCTCAATATCATATATAACTTTTTTATAACTACTATCATTGATATTATATCTTTAAATTGATTTCTCCGCAACAAGATACTAGCATACAAATTCAATATCTTTATTTCTATTAGTCAAATCTAGATAGTTATAAAGAAACTATAAATTTAGCACCGTAATATTCATTTTTTTCATGAATAAAACTTTCATTAGAAACTTCAATACTTCCTTCTATAAAATTTTGTATAAGTTCATACACTAAATATAAACCTAAACCTGTTCCTTGACTTTGGTGTTTCGTTGTAAAATAAGGATCAAATACTTTATCAATATATTCTTCATCTATGCCACCTCCGCTATCATGAATAGTTAAGAATATATTTTTATCCTCTTCATATAGTTCTATACATATAAACCTATTATTTTCATTATTTTGAAGCAATTTATCTTTTGCATTCGTTACAATAGTGAACAACACTTGAATAATATCTTTTTTCACGGCAGTAATACTAATATCAGATAGGTTAAGTAACAAGGTAATATTTTTTTCTTTAAATGATGTTTCTATCATACTAAGATAATCTTCAATAATAAATTTTAAATTTAATTGTTCTTCAGATTCCTTATCATCAAAAAATTTTGCAAATTTATCAATAGTATTTGATAGTTTTTGAGCATTATTATTTATATTTTCACACATCTCTTCAACTAGCTCATTACTTACTTTTCCTAGATATTTTTGAACTTGTAAAGATGAAGCACTTGTAGTTATCATTGAAAGAGGCTGTCTCCATTGGTGTGCAATATTTTCAAGTAACTCACCAAATGCTGTAATTTTTTCTTTATTTTTTAACATTGCATCTTTATGCTGTAATTCCTGTTTTTGATAAATTACAAGTGCAGCTCTATCTAAAACAGCAAATAATTGCATTATATCAATAGGCTTAATAATATATTTATCTACATGTAAATCAATTGCTGATTTAAAAAATTCTGTTTCATTAAAAGCAGAAGTGATAATAATTGGTATATCCATATTTAAAGATCGTACTTCTTTTATCATCTCGATACCATTCATTACTGGCATTTTAATATCTGTAATAATTATATCAGGATTATGTTTTTTATATTTTTCTAAACCATCTTGACCATTAGTAGCAACAAGTAATTGTCCTACTTTCATATTCAAAATATCTTCAACCTCTTCTCTTACATCAAGTTCATCTTCAACATAAAGAACATTTAAATTTTTCAACTTATTAAATTTATTCACTTTTTATCTCTTTTTTTAATTGTATTGTAAAACAAGCACCATCTTTAATATTTTTTACTTTTAAGATTCCATTCATATTAGTTTCAATAATCATCTTCGACATATATAATCCAATACCAGTACCCTTACCCTGTTCTTTTGTTGTAAAGTATGGTTCAAAAATTTTCTCGATAATACTACTTGGTATTCCACCTGCATTATCAGAAACAACAATATCTATCACGTTATCATTAGATAAAAGTTTTATTGCAATAGTAGGATTTTGTGTTGACTTTTCAATAAGAGCATCTTTTGAATTATTAATAATATTTAATAATACTTGCTCTAACTCATTTTGATATCCTAAATGATTAATTTCATTATCTGACTTTATATTTAATTTAATATTATGATGAACTAAACTTGATTCTAAAAGTAAAGAGGTATTCATAATCGCTTCATTTATGCAAAAATTTTGTTTTACCTTATTTACTTTAAAAAAGTTTCTAAAATCATCAATAGTTGCTGACATTTTATTTATAAGCATTTTACTTTTTTCAACTGATTTATCTAATTCTTTAGTCGTCAATATATCCTCATCATGATACATTTTTATTTTTTGAATTGTTAACCCTAAAGCATTTAAAGGCTGTCTCCATTGATGTGCAATATTACCTATCATCTCTCCCATACTTGCCATTTTTGACTGTTGTATTAAAATATTATCTTTTTGTTTTGACTCTTTCAAAAGGGCATTTTTTTGACTTACATCACGTAAAACAGCATGTATAATCTCTTCACCATTTAAAATAATTTTTGTAAATGTCACCTCTACATCAAAAATTTCACCATTTTCTTTTTTGTGTTTCCATTGAAAATTAACATCATTGCCAGCTAAACAGCTATCAATATATTTTATTGCATGTTCGTGTGACGATAATCCATCTGCTTGCAATTCAGGAGATAAATCACATGCTGACTTCCCTATAACACTTTCTTCTTTGGAACTAAATCCAAACATACCTAATACAGCAGTGTTACAATTATAAAAAAAACCATTTTTAATAAGCATAATACCATCTGTTGTATTTTCAAAAAGAGCTTTAAATGTATTCTTTTGTTTATCTAACTTTTCTACATATTGGTCAATAATGGAGATTATATTTTTTGTAAATGTGTAAAAAATAATACTAGATATTAAAATCAAAAACAATCCAATACCAATAATTTGATATGTCTTAGAAATAACCTCTTCTTCTATAATAACTTCTTTTTTTAAAATCTTTTTTTCTAAATCATCGAAATAAAAACCACTACCTACTATCCAATTCCAGGGTTTGTATAGATACATATAACTTTCTTTTTCACTCTTAACATTTGAATTCGGTTTTTCATACAAATAGCTTATAAAACCATTTCCATCTTCTTTTAGCATTTGTAAATATCTTTTTCTGTATGCAGTTACTTCTGTATTATTACTATCCTCAGATATCTTTTTTCCTATAAGACTTCGTTTATTTGGCATTACTTTTACAGTAGCAAAATTTTTTCCTCCATCTTCATTATGAAGCTGTGAAACAAAGATATACTTTGTAAGATCTGTTTGTATGGTATTAAATTTATTTATTATCTTGTTTTGAAGTTTTTTTTCTTCATCTTTAAGATAAACACCTGTTCCAATAATCCAATTAAAATATTTAAACTTTTTAAAATAAACTAATTTTTCAGACTGTATATCTACCTGAGATGGTTTTTCAAAATAAAGTGTTTGATAATTGCTATCTCTATTTTTCAATAAATCAACTTTTGACTCAAATGTCAATGTACCTTTTAAATCTTTTTTGTTTTTTAATTCCTTACCTTGCATAAATGGGATATTATGTACTAAAGCGATTGAACTATCTATATCAAGTACAAAAAAATAATTATCGTCACCATGTTTATTTTGACTTCTTATAATATTTAATAACTCCTGTTTTAATTCTTCCTTTGAATTTCGATATTTATTATAACTATAGTCACTTTCTAAACTTGCAGTTAGTTTATCAACTTTATGTTTAATATCAATTTTGATTTGTTTCTCATGTTCCTTTCTAGAATACTTAATGTCGTTAATAAACTGTTCAACAGTATTTTTGATTTTGTCTCTATTTCTTTCCGTGTAATCAATTGTTAACTCGGTAATAGTTTCATTTTCATGCTTCTTCCATGTATTTATATTATATAATGTAATTAAAGTTATTACAATAATCATCAATATAATTGGAATAAATATTAATTTATAATAAATTTGACTTTTCATAACTAACTTAATGTCACTTTGTTATCCATACAATCAAAACACTTTCCTACATAGTCAATTTTACTAATATCAAAAAAAG
>Ga0193962_1001112_pt1 | contig 12567 bp, 10 predicted proteins | sample FB_5_MG_FD_140335 | JGI IMG/M metagenome (GOLD analysis project Ga0193962, IMG submission 140335) | Microbial mat bacterial communities from the Broadkill River, Lewes, Delaware, United States - FB_5_MG | ecosystem: Environmental > Aquatic > Freshwater > River > Microbial mats | place: USA...
CTTCAATGGCCTTAATGGTTGTTAGCAATTTTTTATAGGGAGAGCGCTGCCAATAACGAATAAGGCTGTATAAAAAGAATAAGGCTAACGTTGAAATAGAGGCGGTAAAGAGAGTGGTAGAGAGGGTATCGGCATAAAAGAATTGTGGCAATTCAATGTCGGTTTCTATTGTCAGGTTCAAATATTCAGACGAGTTTTTTGCACTTAAGCTATAGGTGAACTGAGAGGCGGGTACTGCCAGTGATGAATCGAAGTGGACGGGTAAATTACTTACGCAGGTTTGAGTACACTCATAAATTATTCTTTCTCGTTGAGCATTGTACAGTGCAATCTCTTTTATTTGGTAATGCTGAACCATACTGTTTGCAAGAGCTTGCAGTGCTAAAATGTCATCAGAGCGCTGCAATAACTGCAGTTGAAAAATATCAGCGTATGAACGACTTAGCTCAGGTGCTAATTGCTCTCTGCCAACACGATCAGCTGCTAGAATATAAGATAACGTTGCTAGTATCGTGATGAAAATACACGTTATGATGGTTGCAGTAATAACCTTTTGTCGAACGAGCAATATGGTATCTCTACTGATTAATTTTTAAGCATTAAGTGGTGCAGCTATTAAATGATATTAGCATATCTTTTTTTCAGCCTCATACGATTTTATAAGGTCTACTAAGGACGTTGAAATGGGCAGTTTAATATTATGTTCAATTGCCTTTCTTAATAAATAGCCATTAATGAAGTCAATCTCTGTTGGTTGTTTATTCTTTGTATCTTGCAGCATTGAGGAAACGTTGTTTGCCGTAAGCTTTGCAATGAATTGTGCTTTTTCGAATAAATCAAAACTGAGAGGGAGCTGTATTTTCTCAAAAAATAACTCGGTTTCTTTACATAGTTCAATGAGTTCCGCGAACGCTTCGGGTTGAGTTAATAGTTCGCCATTCTTACACTGGTATTTTACTGTTAGAGGGTTAATAACCGCATTGATCGCTAATTTATCCAATAGCACCTGCTTGATGTTGTCTGACCAAGAATGATTACCTTGGAGTGATGCTAAAGGAAGTTTGAACGCTGCGTGAGTCCCGCCATAAAATCCCCATTGAGTTTGTCCAATGCCCGCATGGGTAACGGCCTCTGGCTGACTTCTAAATGCTCCTTCGGTTGTTGAGGCCGCAAATAGAGGGTTGTTTGGGAACTTTTCTATGAATAATGAGTGCTGACCAAAGCCATTTTGTAATAAAACAATTTGAGTATCAGAATGAATGGCTTTGTTCCATTGCTGTAATGCTTGCAGGCTTTGGCTTGCTTTGCAGCAAACCAAAAGGACATCCAGCTTTTCGTTTTTCCAGATTGGCCATTGATAGTATTGAGTCGTATTTCTGCCACCAATGCTATGCCCGTTAGGGCTAGTGAGTTCGAATTGAATACTGTCTTGGTATGTATTTCTTGGCAGTGCCAATACCTTGCTATTTTTAGGCAGCTGACTGCTTATTAAGCATCCAATAGCGCCTAATCCAATGATGCCAATGGTTAGTGGTTGTTCAGTAGAGGTTTTATTCATAGCCTCTTATTATACGTTTTTAACCCGCTTCCGAAACCGTCTCGACACGTTTAATTGCAGCTCCTTTCATATGACCTTGTTCCTGCCATGATTGCTTAATTCGGGTCAAAAATGATTCAGGGTGCTGGCTCGGCAAGCTGCGTATCCAGCCTTGAATAATGGTTTCATCAAGATCAAATATAAAAGATAGCTGTTGAGCGGTGCAGTCAGTTTGTAAGAGTAGCCAGAGGGTCAGAGGTTCTACTTGATGATACTGACGACGGTATCTGGGATGTCTTACTTGTTCTATGGGGGCACCTAATACGTCACAAATTAATTTTTCTGCTTCTGCTCGAAGTGTAATAACTTCAGCTTCTGAGAACTTATCGGCAGGTCGTTTTGTGCGTAAGTGCAAGGTAATATAAGCATCGGTTGCTAGTGCCTTATAAAGCGAATTTTGGGCACTTTCTATATTCCACGGGCTAAATTGATCCATCATACGCTCGTAGCGTAGGACAGTATTGTAGCGTTGTTTGGTCATGCGCTTTAGCATGCGATGGCTTGATAGCCATGAGGGTTGTTGGGCATTGCGATAGAATTGATCCGAGCTCCAAGAATAAACTGCAGGGCTAGCAACCCATCCTTGTCGGACTGGCCAATGATGTAATTCCATAACGAGTGGCACTAAATAGCGATCTTCTTCAATGAAAATGACTTCAGCAGATTCTGATAGTATTTGCTGGTGCTTATGCCACCGTTTAAAATGCAGCTCTTGCATATGAGCGCGTAGGTTATCGAGTATTACCTGCCAATCTTGTTCGCAGCGCATAACCCATCGGGCCTCATATTCAGAGAATGCGTAGGCGATGAGTTCGCAGTCTTTTTCTTGCGCGAGTATTTTTCTAAAGTATTCGTATTCGAATACCGAGCGAAAAATAGGGGCGTCTTTTGCGCCGCGAACCGTAAAGAAGTAGGTTCCGGCTCCATTGAGTATCATTCTTTTATCCATACTCATAATGTAGTCGATTATTGCCAGAGTGCCATTTAAAGGGTATATATAGCTCAAATATTCGATCTAACTATCTATATAAATATAGGAGGCGACTTATGCCATCTTTTGACATAGTCTCAGAAATTGAAAAACATGAAGCACAAAATGCGGTAGATTCAGCCAATCGTGAAGTGAAAACACGCTTCGATTTTAAGGGCGTGAATGCGACATTTGAATTAAAAGACAAAGAAGTGACTCTTACTGCAAATGAAGAGTTTCAGATTGAGCAGATGAAGCCCATGCTTGAGTCCAACCTTATCAAGCGCAAAATCAAAATTTCTTGTCTTGAATATGGCAAGTTAGTGGGTGCGGGTAAGCAGGTGAAGATGGCGGCTGAATTGCGCCAAGGTATTGATAAAGACCTAGGTCGTATCATCAATAAGAAAATTAAAGAAAGTAAGATTAAGGTAACCTCAGCGGTACAAGGCGAGATGGTACGTGTGACGGGGAAAAAACGCGATGAACTGCAGCAGGTTATGCAGATGTTAAAAGCAGACGAAGAAATCGAACTGCCTTTGATGTTTAAAAACTTTAAAGATTAATACTTTTCAAAATTTTGATTTGAAATATGAAAAAAGCCCGCCTTGTTCATCTGCAAGAGCGGGCTTTTTTTCATTTATTAATTTTGGCTAGCGGCTTCTTGATCCATCGTCTGCTCATTCCAAGGCGCTACTTTAAAGAGTAGCAGCATACCTGGTACTGCGATGGCGGTGCAAAATAGATAAAAATTCGTCCAGCCGATGCTTTCTACAATTATGCCTGTGGTCGCATTTGCGAATGTTCTTGGCAGCGCCGTGAGAGCGGTGAAAAGCGCCAGCTGCGTTGCCGTATAAGCTGGAGAGGTTGTGCGGGCAATAAACGCAACAAAGGCTGCGGTTCCTAAGCCTACGCCTAAATATTCAAAGCCAATAACAAACGCTAAAGCCCATAAGTTGTATCCAATTTCGGCGAGTAAAGCAAAGCCTAATATTGACACTATTTGAGCAGCGCCAAATAGCCATAATGCTTTATTAATGCCTATTCTTAGCATTAATATACCGCCTATAATGCCACCGATAATTGCGGGCCACAGTGCGGCGTGTTTTGCGATTAAACCAATTTCTGTTTTGGTGAACCCTAGGTCGAGATAAAAGGGGGTAGAGAGTGCCGTTGCCATGCTGTCGCCGAGCTTGTAAAGAAACATAAAAGACAATATCCACAGCGCAGAACGTATACCGTGACGGCCAAAAAATTCCAAAAAGGGCTCAGTGATGGCAGCTTTTAATGTATGTGGTCGGTGACTATTACTACTCGGTTCTTCACTGAACAGTACCATCAAAATCCCCAGCGATAAGAAAGCCGCTGTAATCATGAAGACAATGTCCCAAGCATAATGGTCGGCTAAAATAAGCGATAGAGATCCGGGTATTAAGCCCGCTATGCGGTAGGTTGTTACGTGAATACTGTTGCCTAAGCCAAGCTCTCTATCAGGCAATATTTCACGACGAAAAGCGTCAATGCTGATATCTAAACTCGCGCTTAAAAATGCGGTAATTGCACATAAAATAGCAATTTCAGAAAGTTGTGTTTTCGGATCTAAAAATCCAAGGTAACCAATACTGGCGAGCATCATTATTTGGGTTATTAGCATCCAACTACGACGACGGCCCAATGTCGCAGGAGCATAGCGGTCCATCATCGGCGACCAAATAAATTTCCAAGTATACGGAATACCGACGAGGGCAAAAAAACCAATTTCTTTTAGCCCTACCCCTTCGCTGCGTAACCATGCAGGAACGAGCTGGATAATAATAAATAAGGGCAGTCCCGAGGCAAATCCCGTGAATAGGCAGATTAATAAACGGCGGTGTAAAAAGGGTGTCAGCCAATTAGGGATAGAGTCCGTTGGCTGAGCAGAATTGTCTAGCATGACCACTGATAGTCCTTTAATCGAATGCGGCCATTGTGCAACAGAATGCCTTCATCTGCTAATTTGTCTTTTTGCCTTATCCAAGCGTCGCTATCTTCGGGAAAACTGATTTTACCTTGAGCATTAATCACTCGATGCCAAGGTAAACTAGAATCTTTGGGGAGGTGTTTTAATGTGCGACCGACCCAGCGGGCGGAACTCGGGCGCCCCGCCAGTCTTGCTAGTTGGCCGTAGGTCGCAACGTTACCAAATGGAATGGCGTAAATAAATTGATAGAGGGTTTCTTCGGGAGTCATCTTTTTTAAAACACAGTACTCTTAAATTTTGCTTACTGTAGCACTTTACGGTGAAGTTTGGAGTTTAGGATTGCAGGCCATCCGATGACAGGAAGTCATCGCTGAGCTTACAGGGATGTATTTACAGCGTGCCGTACAAGCCTGAACTGCACGCTGAATGCAAGGAAAGTGAGGGCAGTAACCCCAGACTTAACGAGCGATTGTTGATGTCGCTACAAACGTAAACCACCATCACACTCGATAACGCGACCCGTATAATAATCGTTTTCAAAAATGAAGGCTGCAGAATGAGCAATCTCTTCTGGCTTACCCATGCGTTTAAGCGGAATACCTGCTGTCATTTTTTCTAAAGCTTCTGGTTTCATGCCTTTGGTCATTTCAGTTTCTATAAAGCCGGGAGCGATGGCTGCGACACGAATATTTTGGCGAGCCAATTCTTTTGCCCAAGTCACTGTCATGGCTGCAACACCCGCTTTGGCCGCCGAATAATTACTTTGGCCCATATTACCGGCGCGTGAAATACTGGAAATATTAATAATGCAGCCAGCGCAATCTTCTGGGCTGGTCTTCGTTCCTGCAGCCTGTGCTTGCTTGATCATTTGAACTGATGCTTCGCGAGCGCATAGAAATACGCCAGTAAGATTAACATCCATGACCGCTTGCCACTGAGGCATGCTTAATTTTGAAATGTCATCGCCTTTGGCTTTAACCAATAAGCCATCACGCAAGATTCCTGCGTTATTAATTAATCCGTCTAAGCTCCCCATTTGAGCTGGAATCGCCATGAACGTATCTTCAACCTGCTGTTCATCAGCAACATTACACATGAAAATCACGGCTTTACGACCTGTCGCCTCAACTTGCTTCTGAGTTTCTTCCATTTGCTCTAGGTTTAAATCAATGATTGCGATGTTTGCGCCTTTATTTGCCAAATACACCGCCATTGAGCGGCCTAAGCCTTGGCCGGCGCCCGTAATAGCAATTACTTTATCGGTTAAATTCATGGTTTATCCTTTAGTTTATTGAATGTATATGAGGGTATTGGGAGTTATTATAGACATCTTGTGCCAGTTAAAAATTAATTCTATATGAATTATTCCAAAACAGGGGAAAGAATCAGTCTTAGGTCGTATTTTTAATGATTTTGATTATACGATTCTTTACTAAATACTTTGTTAGTTTTTCTCTTATAGCGTGTCGAAGTCTTGAAATATGGATGAATGAACCCATCTTATAAAACTGAATTACCGTTGTTATGTTTGTTATTGCAGGAAATAAATATGCCCTTATTAATTATTTTTATCATTATTCCATTAATAGAATTAGCCGTTATTTTAAAGGTAAATAGCTTTATCGGCATCGGCTGGACTTTAGGCCTAATCATCATAACCGCCTTTGTTGGGGTGAAGTTATTGCGCCAGCAAGGAATCAGTACTTTATTACGTGCCAATCAAAAAATGCAGCAAGGGCAAATGCCCGCACAAGAAATGGCGGAAGGATTTTTACTAGCCCTAGCAGGGGCACTATTATTAACCCCAGGCTTTGTTACCGATGCGGCTGGTTTTATTTTATTAGTACCGGCCACACGTCAGGCGTTAGTACATAAAGTGATTGCTTTTATTACACCAAGAATGATGACCTCAGGTAGCTTTCGTGCATCGGGTAGTGCTGATGAGGCAGAGTTTAAAGATGTTTATTCGCAAGAGAGTCGTTCGCCAGAAAAAATAACCATTATTGAAGGCGAATATACCAAAGACGACAAGTAAAATTTTTTCGTCTTACCGTTGAAATTTCAACGAAAGACCTTATAAATTAACCATCGATTTATTTCAGAGGCCCTAACATTAAATTCAGGGCCTCTATTTTCCCTCATAGATGAAAATTGGAGAGACTAATACATGAAAATCCGTCCACTACACGACCGTATTGTTGTTCGCCGTAAAGAAGAAGAGCAAGCAACTGCAGGTGGAATTATCCTTCCTGGCGCAGCCGCTGAAAAACCTAACCAAGGTGAAGTCGTTGCTGTTGGTACTGGCCGCATTCTTGATAATGGTTCTGTACAAGCGTTAGCCGTAAAAGAAGGCGATATCGTTGTTTTCGGTAAGTACTCTGGTCAAAACACCATCGATATCGACGGTGAAGAGCTGTTAATTTTGAATGAAAGTGATGTTTACGGCGTTATTGAAGCTTAATTATTACAATCACATTTTATAAATTAAACAAATTTTAAGGAAAGAAAATGGCTGCTAAAGACGTATTATTTGGTGATAGCGCACGCGCTAAAATGTTAGCGGGTGTAAACATTCTGGCTGACGCAGTACGCGTTACTTTGGGCCCAAAAGGTCGTAACGTTGTTTTAGAAAAATCGTTTGGTGCTCCAACGATTACTAAAGATGGTGTTTCTGTTGCACGTGAAATCGAATTGAAAGATAAGTTCGAAAACATGGGCGCACAAATGGTTAAAGAAGTTGCTTCTCAAGCGAACGACCAAGCGGGTGACGGCACGACGACTGCGACAGTATTGGCACAAGCGATTATCAACGAAGGCTTAAAGTCTGTTGCGGCTGGCATGAACCCAATGGATCTTAAACGTGGTATCGACAAAGCGACTGCTGCGGTTGTTGAAGCCATTAAAGAACAATCTCAGCCTTGCCTAGATACTAAAGCAATCGCTCAGGTAGGGACTATCTCTGCCAACGCCGACGAAACTGTTGGCCGTTTAATTGCTGAAGCGATGGAAAAAGTCGGCAAAGAAGGTGTTATTACGGTTGAAGAAGGCAAAGGCCTTGAAGACGAACTTGATGTTGTAGAAGGCATGCAGTTTGATCGTGGTTATTTATCGCCATACTTCATCAACAATCAAGAAAAAATGACCGTAGAAATGGAAAATCCATTAATTCTATTGGTTGATAAGAAAATTGATAATCTTCAAGAGTTATTACCTATTCTTGAGAACGTTGCTAAATCGGGTCGTCCTTTGTTGATCGTTGCTGAAGATGTTGAAGGCCAAGCGCTTGCAACATTAGTCGTGAACAACCTACGTGGTACGTTCAAAGTGGCGGCTGTTAAAGCGCCTGGTTTTGGTGATCGCCGTAAAGCGATGTTGCAAGACATCGCAATCTTGACCGGTGGTCAGGTGATTTCTGAAGAGCTAGGTATGTCTTTAGAGACTGCTGCTCCAGAAACGCTAGGCACAGCAAGTAAGGTTGTTATCGATAAAGAAAATACGGTCATCGTTGACGGTGCCGGTACTGAAACTGCAGTTTCTACTCGTGTTGAACAGATCCGTGCAGAAATCGCATCTTCTACTTCGGATTACGATGTAGAGAAGCTGCAAGAACGTGTTGCTAAACTTGCTGGCGGCGTAGCCGTGATCAAAGTTGGTGCTGGTTCTGAAATGGAAATGAAAGAGAAGAAAGACCGTGTAGACGATGCGCTTCATGCCACTCGCGCAGCGGTTGAAGAAGGTGTTGTTGCCGGTGGTGGTGTTGCGCTAGTACGTGCACTAACCACAGTAGACGTTAAAGGCGATAACGAAGACCAAAATGTGGGTATTGCATTAGCATTGCGCGCAATGGAAGCACCCATTCGCCAAATCGCAGGCAACGCAGGCGCTGAAGGTTCAGTGGTTGTCGATAAAGTAAAATCAGGCACAGGTAGCTTTGGTTTTAATGCCAGCACGGGCGAATACGGTGACATGATTGCTATGGGTATTCTTGACCCTGCTAAAGTAACGCGTTCATCGCTTCAAGCTGCTGCTTCTATCGCTGGCTTGATGATCACTACCGAAGCTATGGTTGCTGATTCACCGGTTGAAGAAGGCGCTGCAGGCGGCATGCCTGATATGGGCGGCATGGGTGGAATGGGCGGTATGCCTGGCATGATGTAAACATCACGCTTTATTCCCTACGGATCTTCCACTGAATGGTGTGAAGATCCTACAAAGAAGCCGCATCTCGTAATGAGTGCGGCTTTTTTTATGGGTCCAGATATCAAAAATCGTTCAAATCGTGTAATTTAACGTTAATTAATAGGATGTGATCTTGAGTTCAAACAGGGAGCGTGATTGTATGGCATTCAATAAAGATCCAATACACACTAGAAATATAATAAGCGTATGGCACAAATGAAGACATCTTCATTTAATTCAGATCAAGATGCATGGTTAACTAAGCTAGATCAGAAGGTTCTCTCTTCTTGGATTGCGTTAAATTCTCGGCCTGCAGAGTTACCTGAGCATTATTTTCCACGACCTGAATTATCAACAAGGTTAGATAATGCGAAGCCGATTACTTGGTTATTAGCCCCCGCAGGCTATGGCAAAAGCACACTTTTGAGTGATTGGTACAGTCAAACTATTCGCCAAGAAGAAATTTTGGGTACTTGGCTTTCTTTAGATACAAAAGATAATCAGCCAATGTTTTTGTTACGACATCTGCTGGAAGCGATTAATAATGCCATTCCAGGGGTTGTGACGGATGCTTTAGCTCATCTATTATCGTCAAACAATCAGCAAAATAACGATTATGAAGCCGTTTTATTATTACTGATTGATGAGTTAAAAGATCTGAACTGTCCACTGGTTCTGGTAATGGATAACCTCCATTGCATCGATCATTCAGCGGCTTGGCAAGTTGTGCAATACATTATGATGCAGCTGCCTAAAAATATGCGGTTGGTATTATCTTCTCGTTATATTCCGGTTGCTTTGGGTCGTTTGCGCTTAGACCCACGATTGGATTTTATTAAGCAGGCTGAACTAAGCTTTAATCTTCACAATATTGATTGTTGGTTAAAGCAAAATGGCATTGATGATCAGCAGCAAGCTTTAAGTTTAATGCAGCGTTTACAGGGGTGGCCGGCGGGCCTTGGTCTCTGGATAAGTTGTCATCATGATTGTTCGAGCGATATAGCTTCAAACAATGAAGAAAAAGAGCGCTTAAGTGATTATTTGATGGGAGAAGTGCTTAATACCTTGGATGAGCCTCTCAAAGATTTTCTTATTAACATTGCTCCTTTGCAATTTTTCGACGAAAACTTGTGCAATAAAGTGCTACAAATTGACAATAGTAGCCACTGGATTCAGCAATTAGTTCATTACAACCTGTTCATTACCCATACTGAGCAGCGTTCTGGTTGGTATAGCCTACACCCTCTATTAGTCGATGTTTTGAGCCCATTAAATAGTGAGTTACAGCGCAAACATATCCACTTAATCGCCTTTCAATATTTAAAAGAAAAAGATTTCCGCGTAGAAGCTTTGCAGCATGCTCGTTTAGGATCATTAACGGAAGAAGCCGTTAGATGGGTAGAAAGTGAAATAGACAGCATTATTGCTGATTTAGATTTCGCGGCACTTTTAGCATGGTGTGATATTGCCGGGGATCTGATTATTGAGCGCTCGTTGCGTTTACAATTGGTTCAAATATGGAGCTTGCTATTAACCTATCAATATTCAAAAGCCATTGAATTAGCAGGTTGCCTTGATAGTACTCAGGTTGATTTACACTTTTCAGGCCAGTTATTAGCGATTAAAGGCTATATTGCCCGCGGGCAGGGTAATGATGCACAAGCTCGCAGTTTGTGTGAATTGGCACTGAAAGAATTGCCTGCAGATCGCTTTGGTATTCGAGTCTTGATGTGTTCTACGTTAACCAATATTGAGCTTGTTAATAAAAATCCAGAGGCCGCGCGCATTTGGAATCGACTTGAATTAGAAATCGCTCGTCAAAATCAAGCAACGGGTTTAGAAGTTTTAGCATTATTTGATTACGCCAGAGTTGAGCAGTTTCGTGGCCATATTAAACGCAGCAGTGAAGTTATTGAGCAAGGCTTGCAGGTTGCGGGTCAGCTGTCATCGCAAAATAGGCTTTTTCCGCGTGCGCGCTTGATCATCTATCGAGGCTTTATTCGCTGGTTACAAGGAAATAAGAGTGATGCTTTGGAAGATATTTACAGTGGCATCGATGAAGCTAACCAATGTCGAGATGTCACGGTATTGATTGGTTATAGCTTGCTCGCGTTAATTAATTTATCGGATAAGAAAATGGATCAAGCGCTTGATGTTTTGGCGCAGGCAGAAAGTTTGATGCAGCGCTGGCAGGTGAGCGAGCGCGTTTATGAGCCTTGGATTGCTATTGTAAAAGCCAATGTGTGGATGGGGCTTGAGAAGTGGAATCGCGCTGAAAAAAGTTTACGTTTTGTCTCGGAAACGTTATCGCTTGAGGTGAATGATAGTGCTGAATTAAAAAGCTCTGAAATCTTTCCGATGCAATCAGATTTCTATTATTTATCAAATGCACGCTTAATGATGCATCAAAAACAGTATTCCGAGGCAGAAGACATCGTATTATCTGTTGTTAAACATGGTCAGGGTGGGCTGGTCTGTTTGTCTGCACAGCTAATGCTATCGGCTATTTATTCTGTTAACAAACAATCGGTTAAGGCCAAAAAATCTTGGCAGCAAGCGATAAAGTTTGCCTCTAAAGAAAAAATAAAAATTGATATCGGTGCGCTTGTCTCTATCTCTGATATCTCGGTCGTTGCAGAAGGTGCTTATGCTTCAGAAGCTGTGCCGCCTGTTACAGACTCCGCCAATGAAAAGCTCGCTGAGAAATCACTGAGTGCACAAATTAATGATTCTTCAGGTTTGAGTGCTCGTGAAAAAGAAGTATTGGCTTTAATTGCTGATGGCTTTTCTAACCAAGAAATTGCGGATCATCTGTTTATTTCTCTGCATACGGTTAAAACTCACGCCCGTAAAATAAATGCAAAGCTGGGGGCAAAAAGCCGTACTCAAGCAATTGTTAAAGCGCGAGAGTTAGCCATTATTTAGTATGAGAACCGTCAACATTGGCCTACGATTTTGTCGGGAATATTGAAAGCTGGGCCACTCTTGTCTATACCTAACTAATGGATTTAATTTTAAGTACATTAGATATGAGGTTGGCATGGCCGCTAGCTATTCGATTATAATTTTAAGCTGCGATAATGATTTGCATCTAGCAAAGCATATTGATCAATCCTTTGATGTTTTAATGACGACGGATGAAGCTCTGTGCATGCAAGCTTTGTCGGCTAATAAGCATCAACTGGTCTTGGTTGATATGAACTGTTCATCCATTCCCGCCGCGACCATCTGTCAGAATATTAAGCGCGATTTTGATATTCCAGTAATCTTCGTCAGTTCTAAAGACTGCAATACCGAACGCCTAGAAGCCTACGACTGTGGGGCGGATGATTATCTTGGGGTTGATGATTTAAGTACAGAGCTTCATGGTCGATTAGAACGCATCATTATCAATAAAATTGCTAACGACCAATTGAAAGTGCAGTTAGCTCAGGCGAATGAAATGGCATTTATCGCCATGTCAGATACCAGCGATCTCGGGGTTAATATTCAGTTTTTATTGGATGTAAACAACTGTGATAATCTTGATGAGTTGGGCATGCGGCTATTTCAAGCGCTAAAGTCCTATGGCATTAATTGCAGCTTGCAGCTTCGTAGCCAATTTGCTGTAAAAAATATGGAAGCCAATGGTATGGAAAAATCATTGGAATCTAAGCTCTTATTAGAAATGAAAGATCAAGGACGCTATGTCGATTTTGGCCATCGTTCCGTCATGAATTATGGTGCGGTATCTTTGCTTGTGAAAAATATGCCAATCGATGATAAGAAAAAATATGGGGCGATCAAAGACAATGTATTCTCTTTATTGCAAGGCGCTGATGCCCGCATACAGTCACTCGATACTCTTGGCATTTTGGCCTTAGA
>Ga0193962_1001114_pt1 | contig 12563 bp, 9 predicted proteins | sample FB_5_MG_FD_140335 | JGI IMG/M metagenome (GOLD analysis project Ga0193962, IMG submission 140335) | Microbial mat bacterial communities from the Broadkill River, Lewes, Delaware, United States - FB_5_MG | ecosystem: Environmental > Aquatic > Freshwater > River > Microbial mats | place: USA...
ACCTCAAGAGAATGCTTTAAGATGTTTTGACCATACGACGTGCGGTATTTCAAACGACCAATCAGCTTAACCACTTCAGCATGAATCCCATGAACACCAACATCAAACGTTGCCTGCTCCCCCGACTCACGAATTGATTGATTTACATCCTCCTCGGCCTTTTGAACAATTTCCTCAATTCGCGCAGGGTGAATACGACCATCCGTAACCAATTTTTCTAGCGCCAACCGAGCCACTTCGCGCCGCACAGGATTAAACCCTGAAATGATAACGGCCTCAGGCGTATCGTCGATGATCAAATCTATACCCGTTGCAGCTTCGATAGCACGGATATTGCGACCCTCACGACCAATAATTCTCCCCTTCATCTCATCTGATGGAAGCGCAACAACACTAACTGTTTTTTCAGCAACGTAATCACCAGCATAACGTTGAATTGCTAATGACAAGATCTCTTTAGCTTTTTTATCAGCTGTCTCACGGGCCTCATCTTCAATCTGCTTAATTCCGCGTGCCGCATCATGACGCGCCTGACTCTCCATTGTCGTCATTAGATGCTGCCGCGCCTCTTCTGAGGTCATACCAGCAACACGCTCTAACTGTTCAGACTGATGCAAAGCCAATTCTTCGACTTCGGCTTCGCGTGCCTGAATCGATGATTCTAACCGCGACAACTCTTTCTCGCGTGCCTGAGCATCGGTATCACGCTCCTCAAGAACACGATCCTTACGATCTAAATTTTCCTCGCGCTGGATCAACCGCTTCTCTTGACCTTGCAATTCACGACGCAACTCACGCGCTTCAGACTCCCATTCAGACTTAGCCTTAAGAACAGTATCTTTTGCCTGCAAATCAGCTTCTTTACAAAGCGTTTCGGCTTCTTTTTTTGCATTATCGATTAGTTGAGCTGACAGCTGTTCAGCACTACCCATTTGTGACTCATCAAGACGCCGACGAGCATAAGCCCCAAGGGCAGCGCCACCTGCCAATGCTATCAATATAAGGACTATTCCTATTTCTATACTCACGTAAACCTCCTGCGCTAACGCATAAAGAGTTATAAGTTAACACCCCTGTCAAAATGAAGTATTTCTTGATCTGTCACCAACTCATCAAGCCTAACGTCGTGAAGTTCGTTAGGAATGCAATCTTCCACCTGAAACGCATAAGCGAGACCTGCGAGTCGGCACGACAGAGGTCGATTCTCCAAAGCTCGATCGTAGTACCCTTTTCCAAAACCAATTCGAAAACCATTCCGGTCAAACGCTACCCCGGGAACAATAATCACATCGATCAAATCAACTGGAACAACAACGGTTCCTCTCGGTTCTAAAACACCAAATGCGCCCAAATTGAGATCATGTTGCGCGGCAACCTCAATAAAGACCATACAGCCACCATCAATACGCGGATAGGCAACCCGCTTACCTGATGCCAGCGCCTCGTTACAGATAAGCTGCGTCTCAACCTCATTACGAATCGGCGAATACAGCGCAATCAGCGTTGACGCAACAAACCATTCCTGCTCAACAACTTGCAACTGCGCACGACGACTCAAATCGGCTCGTTGCGAAACAGTTAAATCTTCGCGCTGCATAATTTGCGAACGGCGAATACGCTTTTTAGGCATAGCAACCCCAAAGAAGCCAACAACAAAAAGGCCACAAAAGACCTTATGTAAAAAAGATAACGACGGAAAAGCGAGAGCAAGAATGGAGAGTGGCGACAAGCGTAACAGCTCACGCTGAAACAAGGCCTCCGAAGACATGGGAGCTTGACATAAGCTCAATGGTAAGCGAAAAAGAATGTCCTAGAGTAAGCACAGAGATATACTTATCACCTATGCGTAATCAATCTATAATTAATCCGTTCGCCATGTCCCGATCTTACAATCGCAAACTAGTGGCTTTCACAACACGACAGTGTTAACGGTCAACTGTTAATGCTGCGGATAATTTATCGTCCAACCTGAGTAATTCATCTGTCACGTGCTGTGATTCATCAACATGATTTTCAAGCTCAAGATACGATCCCGCAACATTTAAAAAAGCCAAAACAGCTGCATTCATCGTATTTGCCGTGGCTCCACTCGCCAACACTTCAGCAATACGCGCATCGACAAAGGCTGCCACCCTCTGCACTTCATCAAGCGGGCGCGAACTTCGAATCGAGTACTGCTGCCCCAGTATCGTCACTTGAACACTTTGCTTCAAGAGGTCTCCTGATCGAGTGAATCGAGCCGACTCAATATACGGTCAATTTCCTGACCAATAAAATCTTTTTCCTGAACCAAGAGAACTTTCTCCTCATTCAGGCGTTGACAATCCTGCTCCAACTGCTGCTTTTGCTGCACCAGTTGATCTATTTTTTGCTCAAGGCGGACTAAAATATCCAAATCCATAGCTACTTATCCGATATTAGCGTGAGAGTAAGGAATACGCTGTCAAATGTCAAGAATCTTAATGGTTTTCAAAGAGTGCGTCGACAAACATTTCGGCATCAAACGGTCTCAGATCGTCAATCCCCTCGCCAATACCAATAAAACGAACAGGAAGGCCCAATTCAGCGCCAATGGCAACAGCCATCCCGCCCTTTGCAGTGCCATCAAGTTTTGTGATTGCAATGCCGGTAATCCCAACCGCCTCCTGAAACAGGCGGGCCTGAACCAATGCATTTTGCCCCGTCGTTGCATCAAGAACTAAAAGTGTCTCGTGAGGGGCCTGAGGGATCTCGCGCCCCATGACACGATGAATTTTTTTCATCTCCTCCATCAAATTCACTTTAGTGTGCAAACGACCAGCCGTATCGAGAATCAACATATCAGCGCCACGGGCAACAGCAGCCTTGACTGAGTCAAAAGCAACAGCAGCAGGGTCAGAGCCCTCTTCATGGCGAATGACTGTCACCCCCGTACGTTCCCCCCATACGGACAACTGATCAGCAGCGGCAGCACGAAAAGTATCGGCGGCGCCCAAAATAACTTTTTTCCCTTGTTGAGTATATTGCTGGGCTAACTTACCGATCGTTGTCGTCTTACCAACACCATTCACACCGATAACCAACAAGACGAATGGCCCTTCGCGGTCAACGTCAAGAGGAGCAACATTCAATGTCATCAAGCGGAGGATCTCTTCTTTAAATACAATTCTTAGCTGCGCCGCACCCTCTGTTTTTTCTTCAGCAACGCGTGCTTTAAAGGCGTCCAGCAACAGTTGAGTCGTTTTCATACCAAAATCTGCAGTAATAAGAATCTCTTCCAACTCCTCCAAAAAATCTTCATCAACAGCAGAGGCACCGCTAAATAGCGCATCAACCCGACCGAGTAACGCATTTTGCGTTTTCGCTAGACCTGCCTTCATCCGGTCAAATAGTGATAGGGCTGGAACGTCAACCTCGACGTCAGGTTTTTCTGGAGTCGGTTTTGCAACAGGCGTCGAATCGGCTAAAGGCTCAGCACTCGGCGGTTCAGCCTCAATTTTCTCTCGTGGTCGCATGCGCCGGCGAACCATTCGCCAAACAAGAAAAAGGATCAACAGTGTGACGATCGTATAACAGCAAATGTATGCAACCATCAACCGTTGCGCCTCAGGAACCCCTAATTGCGCTAACACGTTTAAGATCAATTGCAAAACCTGCTCACCGACGACAATCAAATAATCCAAGCCATCTAAAGCCATTTGTGCGATTGAACCCCAAAATTGATAAATTTTTTCCATAAGTTTAGACCACTGCATAAAACCTATTATCCTGACTTTTGAATTATAAAAGTTTGATTTTTTACGAACCTAACACGCCAACCATACTCAATACAGATTGTTTATTTTCCATTCTAGCCAATTAGGCAATTTCAGCCTGCAACAAGCGAACACATCGATGAGCAAGCGTGCAGATCTCAGCGCGGTGTCCAGCTTGTGCTGCGGCAACGGCGAGATAATACTCTGAAGTGATCGGAAAAACAAACCAATCCGCACGATCGGTACGAATAACAACTTCTTCAACTGCGCCAGCATGCTCGCAATCGACACTATCATATAGCCTGCTCAGGACAATTCCTAAGTGTGCTCCGAAGATCTTTAGGTCATCATCACACTGCCCAGAAGACAACCAATCAACAGCTTCTCCATCCCAATCAGCAATAATAGCACTACATACACCCAGTTCAGTTTCAACAAGCTGAGCTAATACGTTCTTAAACGGCATAGTAATTAAATCCCACTCTGGTTTTAACCAACAAGAAAGACAAATAAGTATTAAAACACCAAACACTCAACTAAGAGGGTTCAGTAACGAAGTCGCCCACCCGAACCGCAACAAGGTTCGAAACGCCAGGGTCCTCCATCGTAACACCAAAGAGAGTATCTGCGATCTCCATTGTTCGGGTGTTGTGAGTCACAATCATAAACTGTGATGCACGCGCCATCTCCTGCACCATTTCGTTAAATCGGCCAATGTTTGCATCATCTAACGGAGCATCAACTTCGTCAAGAATACAAAAAGGTGACGGTTTTATCAAAAATATTGCAAATATCAAGGCAACAGCCGTCAACGCCTTCTCGCCCCCTGATAACAATCCAACATTTTGTAACTTTTTCCCCGGTGGCTGGGCGATGATCTCAATTCCACTCTCTAACAAATTGGCTTCATCAGTCAGCGACAAAGATGCTTCGCCGCCAACAAAAAGACGGGGAAAAACTTCTTGAAATTTCAAGTTAACCTGCTCAAAAGCCTCTTTAAAGCGTCGACGAGTGGTGCGATTAATTTGGCTTATCGCTGAGTGCAAATCATCGACGGAACGCTGCAAATCATTACGCTGATCCAACAAAAAAGCATAACGTTCCTCAAGGGCATTAAACTCTTCAATCGCCATCAAATTGACCTCACCAAAAGCATCTAAACGTTGCCGCAACCTTGACAACTTAGCCTCAGCATCTTCAGGGGGTTGTTCGAGATCAAGCAAGTTAAGCTGTTCATCGTTATCACGAAAGTCAATATGGTACTTATCCATCACACCCTGGCTCAGATGGTCTCGATCTAACTGACACTGCTGCAACGCCATCTTCACTGAGTTAAGTTGTTCATGCTGACGTTGCGCTAACTGTCGAGCATGCCTAACCGCTTGCTCACCACCCTCGACGCTCTCAACAACGCTCTCGACTTTATTTTTCAACACGTCAAGTTGCTCACGCTCACGTTGACGATAACTCATCAACACCTGTAAGCGCTGTTCATGATCTTGACGAGCCGCAACCAACTCGATGTCTTGCTTTGCTAATGAGGTGAGCCGCTCATCAATCTGTTGTTGACGACGCTGCTGCCCCATTGCTGCCCCCTGTTCCCGTTCAATCTCAAGATCGAGAGAACGCGCTCGTTCTTTCACTTCGGCGCACTGAATCTGAAGTTGCGTTAAGTGCTTCTGTTCCGACTTTAAAGTCTCAACGCACCCTTGCCATTCTTCTTCCAGATTTTGTATTTTTGCTTCATCGTCACTACTTTTTTGTTTCAGCTCGTTAACGGCAATCGAGGCACGTTTTTGTTGGCTGAGCAACAGACTCTCTTCGTCGCCCCCCTGCTCAAGATCAAAAGCCAAAAGCTCGCTGCGCTCAACCCAGCGTTTAAGCTCTTGCTTACAGCGCGTTTGCTCACGATCCAACTCCTCGATCTTCACCTGATAGCGATGCTGTTCGCGGCTAAGCTCAAGAATTTCAGTTTGCTGTCGTTCCACCAGAGCAACCAAGCGCTCTTCATCTTGTGTAAGACGACTCAACAGATCATTATGAGCACTCTGCTGCACGGTCAATTCTTCTAAGTGGCGAATATTTTTCAACACTTGATGAGATTCCGTCGCCCCATCTCCACGAACGAAGCGACCACGCCAGTCGAGAGATTCACCGTCTGTGGTGACAAGCGTTACGCCAACGGGGAGGGTTTCTGACATAAAAGGTTGCAAACTATCAACGCAATAACAGCCTTGAAACAGGGTTGACAAGAATGGCGCGACAGCGGGTAAGGGGGTAATGAGATCCAGCACGGCCGTTCCACGAGAAAACACGACCACCTGTTCAGATCGCGCTAACTGAAACAAACACGTTAATTCGGCAGGAATCGCATCATTAACTGACTGCAATGCCGCAAGACAATCTAACGGCAAACTTTGCAATTGATCGCCAATGGCTGCGGCAACAGCCTTATCGTAACCTGCATCAACCTGAAGGCCATCAGCCAAGGTTTGATAAAACAGATGCGCTAGCCCAGAATGTTCTAAAATCTCTTTCGTACCACTACGACACCCAGCACGAGCAACACTCAGATCCTGTAACGAATCAATATGTGAACAACAACGTGCCGCAGCGTTACGGCACGACTGTAGCTCTTCGCGCAATTGGTGCAGCGATAACGTCTGCTGGCGGTGTTGGCCTTGAAGATCAAGTAACACCTCTTCGCCATCAGCGTGAAGTTCGCGAAACTTAGCACGTTGCTCATCACAATGCTGCTGCGCATCACGTGCCTCTTGTTGCTGCTCAGCAACAGTCCTTTGCTCGGCACAGTAGCGTTCCTTGCGTTCAGTTAACAAAGCCAACCGCTGTTGTGCATGGTCATGTTGACCTTGTTGACGCAGACATTCACCTTGCTGATCGAGCAAAGTGCGGCGCAATGTGTCTAAATCACGACGCAACAATTGCTCCTGCTCACTGTGTCGCGCAACGCGCTTTTGCACAACCCCTTCCTCGTGTTCTAATTGATGGCGTTGCTGGCCAATATCACCTTGAGTCATTTGAATTTTATTTAATTCAGTCGTACGGCGAACAGCGCGTTTTTGCATCAATTCAAGCTCCGCATTTAATTCAGCGCGCTGTGAGGTAAGATGGTTACGCTGCTGGACGCCCATCTCAACCTTCCCCTCAACACGTTGCAGCTCTGTCTCACGCTGAAACAACTGAGCTTGAAGAGTTGATGAGGCATCTTCAGCCTCGGTCAAAGTCAAACGCTGCTTTTCTAGCGTCAACTCCATTTGACCCACTTTGGCATCACCGGCTACAACAAGCGCGCTAACCTGTGCGAACTCGGCTTCAAGATTTACAACTTTCTCCTCTAAAGCACGCCATTTCAAACAACTCAACAAAAGATCTAACTCTTTAACCTGTTGGCGTAAATCGCGAAAACGCTGAGCTTTATTCGCTTGCCTCCTCAACCCATTCAGTTGCCCCTCAACCTCAGAGATGATGTCATTTAACCGAGTTAAATTTTGTCGAGTCTGTTCAATCTTACGTAATGCCGCCTTCTTGCGAACTTTATATTTTGTAACCCCAGCAACTTCCTCAATCAACACTCGGCGCTCTTCTGGTCGAGCATGAAGAATTGTGCCAATTTTACCCTGCTCAATAATCGAATAAGCTCGCGCGCCAACGCCAGTATCCATAAACAGTTCAGCGATATCCTTCAAACGACAAGGAGTCTTGTTCATTAAATATTCGCTATCACCATTGCGGTACAATCGCCGCGTCACCATCACTTCGGTATAATCATTCAACGCCGATTCTGGAGCATTGCCATGGTTGGCGAACACCATAGTCACCTCGGCCATTCCGTGCGCTCGGCGTTTTTCACTGCCACCGAAAATAACATCTTCCATCGCCTGACCGCGTAAGTTCTTAGCGTTCTGCTCGCCCATACCCCAGCGAATTGCATCAATTATATTACTTTTTCCACAACCATTTGGTCCAAGAATAGCGGTAATGCCAGCCTCAAAATTAAGGACGGTTTTATCAACAAAGGATTTAAATCCAATTATTTCGATCCGCTGAATTTGCATAATATAAAAGTGGGGAAGATCATCCTTAGGCTGTCGTTTATCAATCTAAACAAACAAATAATTTACCAGCATGATTCAACCGTGTAAAGGTGCAGATCCCCCTGCCAATCTAAATAGGTAATTTAGTTCGTGCGAGGCATAACGACGCATGGTAGAATTATGAGTTCAAACCAAGCAATTAAAACGTTTGCTGAGTACTCTTTATACGATCCCTTAGCACACGTCACTCAAGTAAGGATTTAAACCATGCGGCGGCGGCTCACCCTGATACTTCTAACCATTATTGTGACAATGCTAGCACTTTGCTTAGCAGGATGGGGCTATCTCTACACCCACCAAGATCAGGTCGCCACGACAATCTCTCAGCAACTCAGCCAGCGACTTAACACCCCTGTCACAGTAGAAAAGCCTGTTCTCGGCTTTCATCCAGCCCCAACTCTTGACATCGAAAACATCCAACTCGATGTGGTTAAAAAAAACTTAACAGTTCAAATCAAAAAGCTACAAATTGGTCTATCGTGGCAGAGTATCTTCATGGGGAGGTTGCGAATTGCGCAACTTGATGTCATTGAGCCCACCATTGATTGGACTGTGACAACAACAGACCAAGACCACGTCAGCCATGGCAACCCTTTGGCAACCATTAACGCGATCAGCAATTCACTTGGACATGTACGCATTGTTAACGGATCCCTGCAACTACATAGCGTTCCAGCTCACGAAAACCACGCCGACAAGCAAAGCTGGAGCCTTCAACACCTCGACATTACGATCAACAATAGAGTCCTAAACCAAAATCGACAGCTAATTCTCAAGGGGCAATTGCTACAAGACCAACACGCGCCAGCCCCCTTTTCTGTCCAAGCCCAACTTACGAAAATAGCACCACAATGGTCCGACACCCAGATTCAACTACGCTCAGTTCTCGAAAATATCCACACCAACCAACTCTTTGAGAAAAGCGAGTATCAGGTTGATGGGCCACTAACGATCCACCTTGGCCTCAACGGGAACCTTCACTCAGGATTAACCGTCAACAGCGCAATTACGCCGACAAACGACAAACCCTTGTTCATTGAAGGGGATGGCTTAAAGCAACGACTACAACAAGCGAGCCTCAACACCTTGCTGCACTACAGTACAAATAAATTGCACCTCAGCAATATCGCTTTCGACTACAATGGCCTTGCGATCAAAGGCGACCTGACCCTTAACGATTGGGAAACAGAAGCGACGCTCCATGCCAACCTACGTAGTAATGAGATAAATTTAAAACAAGCTCAATGGTGGCTACCAGAGACCGTCGTCGCACAACTCCCAGCATTCAGCCAATATTCCTTAATCGAATGTCAAAAACTGATCGTGCATGGCCCGGTTAAAAGTCTCAACTTAGATCATATTCTTGAAGCACAAATCAGCGCGAAACAACCACAACTATCGTTTCAAGGAATTACAGGAAAAAATATTGTCGCAACGCTGCGCTGGAAAGATGGCCAAGGGCAAATCAACACGACCCCCCTTTCTTACAACGATAAGCAAATTAGTGTTCATGGCCCAATCGAGGTAAATCTAACTCACAATTCACGCAACAGTTGGCTTGTGGTATCTGACCTTAGCCCTTGGGCGATTGATCTCGCTGGAGCACTTCGAAAAAAAGTGGGCCAAAGCGGAACATTCACCTTTCAATTCAATCCAATGCAATCCACAACAGGTCGTGCTGACATCACTAACGGAAAATTGCAGCTACCTGGCTACAACATCCTATTTTCAGGGCGCTATGGTAACGATGGTAAAATACAGTTCGACATGGATTTACCTCACTACCAACTTGAAACCATCAGCGATGAAATTCCCATATTAAAAAGGATGGAGTTAAAAGGCGACATCGCTCTTCAATACCACCTGCAAAAACAACCGGGGCTGCCTGCAACAGGGACAGGCAAAGTTGAACTACACGATTGCGCCATCTTTCCGACACACACCATCTCTCCCATTCACCACATCAACGGAACCGTTTCAATCAAAGACTTGAGCGTTCAAGCGCCCTCGCTCTCCTTAATGCTGGGCGACTCCCCCATGACCGCTGATGCTTACATTCAGGATTTACGTCATCCCGTTGCCGAGATTCACGCAAAAGGGGATGGCGTTATCGCCAAAGACCTCGTTTTCAATTCACCAACGATGCTTCTTAACAATTTAGATGGGCGAATCGCCATTCACGCAAAAGGGATCGACTTTATTGATGCCAGCGTTGACCTAGAGCAAGGAACACATGCAACCGTAAATGGCAGCCTTATTTTCAAAAAGCCGCTCCTTGAACTTAACATCGAAGCTCCCTACGCCAACATCAATGAGATTATCGCTCTGTGGAGTGCACCAACTTCAACGGATCAGCAACGACCATCTCGCTCAAAAAAACGGCTCACCGATGAGTTTATCCATATCAATGCACATGTCGATGAGGGGACCATCAGCGGCTTTGAATTTCAACAAGCTCGTGGAACCATTCATTACAAAACCGGTCAATTACGTGTCGAGCCTCTCTTTTTTCAAGCCGACAAAGGAACAGGCAAAGGATCCGTATATGTCATTCACCGTGATGAACCACCCCAAAGCTCACTGCTAAAGATCAGAGGAACCCTTTCTGACATCAATGCTGACAAAGTCTACAAACAACTTTTTAAGCATGTCGGATTAGTCACCGGAACCCTCAATGGCAACTTTACGATTCACGGCCCAATTGGCTCTGAATTTCTTCAACACAGCCAAGGGGATTTTCACCTCAACATTAAGCACGGTGTCTTACGCCAATTCAAAACACTTTCTAAGGCATTTTCCATCCTGAACGTTGCTCAGCTCTTCGCCCTGAAACTGCCAGACATGGACAGTGAAGGGATGCCCTTTAAAAGCTTAAGTGCTGATATCGACCTCAATGATGGTGTTTTACACAGTGAAAACCTCGTGATAAACAGCACCTCTATGGGGATCTCTGTTATCGGCGACCACAACCTCGTCAACCAACAGCTTGACCTAATTATGGGGATAAAACCTCTCGCCACCGTTGACACCCTCGTTAAACATATCCCTATCGCTGGATGGCTTTTAGCAGGGGAGGAACAAGCCGTAATCACCACCCATTTTAACGTATCTGGCTCAGCCTCTGACCCCACGGTTGAGATGTTACCGTTAAGCTCAATCTCGAAAAAAGTTTTTAATATTTTCAAACGAACCCTTAAGCTACCAGGAACATTAATCACTGATCCAAAGAAAATATTGATCAACCCAAAAGATTGACTAATCGCTCAAACTGACGGGTTACCGCAGCAAAACAGCTAAAGAGAAGCAACAATCCAGCATCACGTGGCAACTTTAACACGGTGAATTACCGATTAATTACTGACACTCTCTAAGGGTTTATGGTAAAAAATCCGCAGAAATTTTGACGATTCTGTCTACTGAGGAGCACAACATGTTCAATCTATCCGAAAAAGGGCGCGGCATTCGCGCCATGTTTGATGATATTGCACCACGCTATGACCTATTAAATCGACTACTCTCTTTAGGGATTGACCGCCGTTGGCGTCGATTCGCAGTTGGTCAACTTCGCGTTCCCCCCGGAGGGATGGTTCTCGATGTTGCCACAGGAACAGGTGATGTTGCTCTTGAGATTGCATCACGAACCCCAGACTCGGTAAAGATTATCGGTGAAGACTTCACCCAAGGGATGTTGCTTAAAGGAGCGGAAAAAATTGCCGCCTCTGAATACCGTGATCGGATTATGCTCGTTAATGCCCCATGCGAAGCGATCCCTCACCCATCAGATCTGTTTGATGGCGTGACCATTGCCTTTGGTATTCGTAATGTTGTTGATCGCCAACAAGGACTCTCTGAAATGTGTCGAGTCCTTAAATCGGGGGGTCGCGCAGTTATTCTAGAATTTTCGACGCCAGCAAATCCCATTTTCAAAACCATTTACACCACCTATTTCCATAAGATCCTCCCTTTTATTGGTGGACTTATCTCGCAGCGTAGCGCCTATAAATATCTACCAGATTCCGTTGCTGAATTTCCACCTCAGTCAGAATTTAAGCAGATGATGACGGAGGCAGGTTTTACTGAAGTGCGTCACCACGACCTTACTTTTGGTATCGCCACCGTTTATGTTGGCGTTTGCCCTTAAGAGCATTCTCGCGCCAAGACGCAAAGAACGCTAAGGGTTAAGATCAAAAGCTTTAGTTCTGGGTTAAGGTCAAAACCAAAAAACTTTGATTTGGGTTCTGCTCTTCTTTGCGGCTTTGCGTCTTGGCGCGAGAAATTCTTTAGATTTTGACCTTCATCACCAACACATGAGAGCACCATGCCGCCACTACTCGTCACTGCTGCGATTATTACTCACAAAGGTAAAATTCTGCTAACTCAGCGTCCTCACGGTAAGAATCACGGCGGGCAATGGGAGTTTCCTGGTGGAAAACTTGAAGAGAATGAATCACCTGTCGAGGGCTTAAAACGGGAACTGCGTGAAGAGATTGGTCTGGAAGTTTCTAACTGTAGAATCCATGAAGTGGTGTACCATAACTACCAGTGGGGGCCAGTCTTGGTGATGTTTTATCTCTGCGAAAGTAGGACAAACCACATTGAGCACTACCAAGTGCTCAATCACGCATGGCTTTATCCTCAGCAACTTCTTGACTACGACATCCTACCTGCTGACAAAGAGATGGTTACCGCTCTGGCGGCGCAGCCACAACTTTAG
>Ga0193962_1001119_pt1 | contig 12539 bp, 12 predicted proteins | sample FB_5_MG_FD_140335 | JGI IMG/M metagenome (GOLD analysis project Ga0193962, IMG submission 140335) | Microbial mat bacterial communities from the Broadkill River, Lewes, Delaware, United States - FB_5_MG | ecosystem: Environmental > Aquatic > Freshwater > River > Microbial mats | place: USA...
AGCAGCGTAAATTGTCTGCGGTTAATCCCCATCACGGCTATTGAATCCTAACTGTAGTTCTAGGGTAGACATGCTTTTATCAAGGCTCTTATGCAGTAAACTGATGCCTTGAGTGATCAACAGTAATTGTTCTCTAACGGCTGGCTCGTTGATATGGTGCGAAAGGGGGGCTGGCACTTGTGCTAGCAAGGCTTCTAAGGCAACAAACTGCTGTTCTATCCCTTCAGCCAGATCTATTGCGCCGTGATCTGAAAGCAGTGCAAACAGGCTGTAGTCTTTTGCGCCACTAAACAGATGATGCAGTGATTTAATATTTGTTTGGATGTTAAGCAGCGCGTTGCGGCTCCGCCAGTTTTCTAAACGGCGAGGTTTGGCTTTGTGTGTTTTACCTAATGGCCTTAGTAGTTTTAGATCACGGATCACTTCTAATGGCTCTACTTGGGCTTTCATCAGATCGATGGTTGCTTCTTGAGCGCTCTCATACGCACCCTCTTCCGAGCTTGTGTAGTCAAACTCCTTTTTGAATAGCTTCCATTCGTTCAAGGTGTTTTGGGTTTGCATCTCTAGATGGGAACTGATGGCATGAAGGAAATCGCAGCGAAATGTTTGTTGCTTGAGTGCTTTAAGTGGCTGTTCTGCGAATAGAATTCTCTCCATTGCCGGTAAGCCTTTTACGGCGATACTGGCTGTTTGGAAATAGTCAGGAGTGAGTGTTGCTGGTTCAGCGTTATTAAGAACGGTATTTAGCTGTTTTGACGTCAGGTTTTTTTTGTCGGGCCAGAACTGAATCGTGTAGCTACGCATGAGCACTTCTATTGGACCAAATTGAACGTGCTGTATTCCCTGCCATGCATTTAGCATGTCATTAAAACGACTTTGCGTTTGCTTTAAATGGGTATCGGTTAGATTTTGGCACAGATCTGCAGTTGCTTGCTCTAGCGCTTCGCTGGCTAAAGCTAACCTCTGATAGCCTGGTAAAACATGCTCGTTAATGGATGCTTTGTTTAACTTCATCCATTGGGTTTGACTTATTTCTGCTTTTACAGTTACTGCAGTTAAAGCTAATGAAATAAGTACAGCGTACTTGCTTGAGGTTGATATACGTAGACTCATTTATAGAGACTCCAAAAACTTGATGAGATTATCCCGATCCCGCACGGGCATATTCTTAACTTTTTCGGCGCTTTTCTTGGCTTCTCCGCCATGCCAAATAATTGCTTCTAACAGTGTTCTTGCACGGCCATCGTGCAGATAATGACTGTGACCGCTGACTGTTGTTGTCAGCCCAATACCCCAGAGTGGAGGGGTGCGCCATTCGGTTCCAGTCGCAAGATATTCAGGGCGGTTGTCCGCTAAACCTTGACCCATATCGTGAAGTAATAGATCAGTATAAGGCCATATTTTTTGCGCGCTTAGTTGCGGCAGTTCTGCGTTTACGCCGGTGATAAAACTAGGCTGGTGGCACTGCTGGCAACCGCTTTGATAGAAGACCTTTTTGCCGGCAAGAACGTCTGGGCGATTAGCATTACGGCGGGCAGGAACAGCGATATGCTGGGTATAAAACAACAGCGCCGAGATCATCTTGCTCGAAGCTTCGTATCCTTCATGGTGCTGACTATTGCCATTTGGTTTGTTCAAACATTGCAGCTGGTTGGGCGTGCACTCCCCTGATGCACTGGTAGCTGAGGGGGTAGAAATGCCTATGTCGCCATTAAAAGCGGCATTATTTTGTTGATTTAGCGTTGGGCTGCCAGCTTTCCAGCCAAACCGGCCCAATGTGCTTGTTTGGCGTTCTTGATTCCAGACAAAATTCGCTCTACCTGAGATGCCATCCTGGTTGTTATCTTCGGGGTCCGTTAGTTTGAGGATACTTTCCGAAGGTATATTTTCGAGTAGCCCTAAACCAATCATAGCGGGAGCGATACGTGGGGATATCATTACTTGAGGGTGGAGAGGACCATAGCCAAGATCCGTAATGGTGTAATTGGGTTTACGCAGAGAAACGGTTTGGCCACCGGATAGCTGAACCTCATGTTCTGTATAATGGATCTGCATATGCCCTTCTGCCGAGAGCCCCGCTATTGCGAAATCCTGTAATTGGCGGCCATAGTTAGGTTCGGCAATGGTGCCCACCTTTCCGCTGGTTAGTTGTTCCTTCTCATTGTTATTTTGCGGAGGAATGCTCAGCCGTAGAAAAAGGGAGATTGCATTGTCCCCCGGCCAATTGGCCTCTGGTGTATGACCCCTACCGTCCCGAACGTGGCATTGCATGCAGGAGCGTGCATTGTATAGCGGTCCTAAACCATCGCTTGCAGTCGTTGATGATGGCGCGGGTACCCAAAGCTTTTTAAAGATGGCATTACCTAATTTAAACGCTAGTTTTTGCTTAAAAGGTAGATTTTCTGCCGGATGGGTAAAGGCATTTCGGTCGGCTTTAAGATGATGAGTGGTGGCTCCCCCCTGCTCTACTTCACCCGATTCCAGAGCTTGAAGGTCTGACGCGAATACAGGCGTGATCCCTACTAAAATAAGTAGTGCCAGAAACGCTTTGAGAATAAGTGGTTGAGAGATTGGGAGCATGTTTTATCTGTCGTGTAGCGAACCCCTTTGTTATAAAAAGGGGGCGCTACGTGTGCTAGCTGTGTGTTATTCGGCTGCGATAGAGGCAGGGTTATCTAAGCTGTCAGAACCTTCAAGTTCTATATTCTCAAGCTTAAGCACCGAGATGGTATGCTCGATTGCTTCTGCTTCAGCAACCAACGCGTTAACAAACGTTTGTACAATCTGGTTGCCTTGCGTGTTGTTTGCACCAATCAAAACGTCGAAGGTATTCCCTTTTTCTGCTTCGTCGAGCATAACTTGTGCAGCGGCTTCGGTTTCATTTAGTTTATTTCGTAGATTTTGATCCACAATCGGTGCTGTGTTTTGTACTAACTGTGAAAGGCTTGTTCCAGATACGGTGGAACCATCAACGCGGGTATAGCTACCTAGATAAACATTTTTAATACCCATCGCATCATAGAAATGTGAATTGTGGGTATTATCGGCAAAACAGTCATGCTCTTCTTCAGGGTCATGCAGTATTAAGCCAAGTTTAGTTCTTTCACCCGCTAGCTCACCATAAGCCAAACTACCCATACCGGTTAATATGGTAGCAAGGCCGCCATCAGTACCTTTTGCCAAAAGGTCTTTACGTGCTTCGCCATTGGCTGCCCAGCTGTTGGTCATATCGGTCAAATCATCGATAAGCAGGTTAGTCGCTGCTTGTAAGTAGTCACGACGACGATCACAGTTATCGTTAGAGCAGTTTTTCAAGTCGAAGTCCGTTGCTGGACGGTTGCCTGCGCCCGGGTTTGTGCCGTTAAGATCCTGGCCCCATAGAAGAAACTCTATCGCGTGATATCCGGTAGCAACATTCGCTTCCACTTCGTCAATTTCGTGTAGGGTTTCAGCAAGAAGTTTTTTATCTATTGTTGATGCGTCGACTGAAATACCGCCAATTTTAAGCGTCTTGTTCGCAATAATGTTTGCGCTATAGAATGGGTTTTCATCAGATTCAGAGCCATAACCAGGCGCTACATAGTCGATCAGCCCTTCATCCAGTGGCCAAGCGTTTACCTTGCCTTCCCAATCATCTACGAGTGCATTACCAAAACGGAAAGCTTCCGACTGCTGATAGGGTACGCGTGCTGCAATCCAAGCTTCGCGTGCTTTTTTAAGGTTGCTTTCGGTCGGTTGCGCTAAGAACTGACCTAGAACGGTATTGAGTTGTTTAGCCGTAATTAATGAATCTTCGTAAGTCGCGTGAGCGATATCGGCATAGTTATCGATAATATCGGACTTAGCTGGCGCAGCAGCGTATACCGAGCTAGTAATAAGCGTAGATATAGCTACGGTCATTAATGACTTGCGAAGGTTCATAGATCAAATCCTATAATTCTTAAGTGTAATGTTACGCTGGAGAATAATCGTAATGATAATAAATATCAATAGCGTAATCGTTTGAGATTTTGGTCTAGAGTATATTTTTATGAAAAAAAACGCGGGAAGATCTAGTTGGGAGATTGGCCCGATAGCCAGTGCTCAGCCTGCACGATCCAAGCAGGATCGCCATTTTTCCCAAACCAAGAGTCAACGGCAAAGGCTTTATTTGATTGGATGTCGACCATTGCGGCACTGTTGTGGGGGGCGTCTAGGGTAAATAATCCCCTATGTAGATTCCCGCCTATCCGGTGAAACTTTATGAGTTTCATCGAGGATAGTAAAAGCAGGTACTGGCTCGTATTGCTAGTCTCCGCCACACAGTCGAGCTGATTTGTGCTCATGTGGAAGTCGTTTTCAGCGAGATCATGTGCGGTGCCGAGTTTAGGACCCGTTACCCTTTCGAGTAAGCCAATGCCCGTTTTTATGCGCTCTCTTTCTTCCTCAGCAGATAAAGGCGTTGGTGAAAAGTGTTGGTTAATTTGCGCCAGCTCTTCAGGTGATAGAGATATCTGCTTTGTTTTAGTGCAGCCGAAGTTTTGGCATAGGGTGATGTTATCGATCGCAGGCGAGGAATCTATTCCATAGCTCTTAAGCCAAAGGCGAGGGCTGCTGTTAGTATTATAACCGCAGCCGCCTAAGCTAATTAGTACGCCGATCAGGCTATAAATTAGCGTATTCTTCTTCAAGGTGTTGATCCTTTAGCTTGACGTAATTAGCTGCAGTATAGCTGAAAAATTTAAGCTCTTTTTCGGTCAGCGGTCGTTGTTGTTTTACCGGTCTACCGACATATAAGTAGCCACTTTCTAAGGTTTTTCCCGGTGGGACAAGAGAACCTGCACCAATGATTACCTCATCTTCAACTATCGCCCCATCCATGACCATCGCACCCATGCCGACAAGGACCTTGTTGCCTATAGTGCAGCCATGGAGCATGGCTTGGTGCCCAATGGTGACATCTGAGCCAATAATCAGCGGGAAACCGTCAGGGTTAAAAGGGCCTGCGTGAGTTATATGTAGTACGGACCCATCTTGAACGCTGGTTCGATCACCAATTCGGATACGGTGCATATCTCCACGAATAACGGTGAGTGGCCACACTGATACATCATCGCCTAAAACGACATCGCCTAAAACAACGGCACTAGGGTCCACGAATACGCGTTCGCCTAATTGTGGCGTCATGCCTTGAAAGCTACGGATTTTCATTCTTGTTACTCGTTAGTGATGATAAAAAGACTATTATGGCAAAACTTTGTTTGTATTCACCACGAATTACTCGGAATTGCAGGCATTAGAATTGAAATAATTAGCTTTGATCCCATCTTAAAGGGATTACCTCTCTCTTCAGGAGCATATTAAATGAGCAATCCAATGCTTGAGTCACCTTTATTACCTGCTTTTAGCAAAATCCAGCCGAGCCATATAGAAACAGCTATTGATCAGATGCTGGCGGATAATCGTAAAAAGGTTGAAGAGATTATTGAGGGATTGACGAACCCTAGTTGGGATTCTCTCGTAGCGCCATTAGAGGAGATGAATGACCGTTTAGCAAAAGCTTGGTCTCCTGTGTCGCATATGAATTCGGTTGTGAATAGCGATGAGTTACGAGATGCCTATAATGCTTGCCTGCCGAAGTTATCGCAGTACTGGACGGAAATGGGGCAAAATCAGGCACTTTATCAGGCGTTCAATGAGTTAGCACAGAGCGAGGCTTTCTCCGATTTAAACGAAGCTAAGCAAAAGGTTATCAGTAATACGCTAAGGGATTTTCGCCTCTCTGGTATTGCGTTAAATGCTGACGATCAGCAACGCTATGCTCAGTTGCAGCAAAAGCTTTCTGAATTAACGACAAAGTTCTCTGAAAATGTATTAGATGCCAGTAATGCCTGGAACAAATTATTAGATCATGAAAGTGAACTAGAAGGTTTGCCGCCGATGGCGCTAGCGGCGGCTAAGCAGATGGCCGAAGCGAAAGAATTAAACGGTTGGCTAGTAACACTCGACTTCCCCTCATATTTAGCCACGATTACCTATGCTGATAATCGTGAGCTTCGCAAAGAGATTTATACCGCCTTTGCTACGCGAGCTTCCGACCAAGGGCCAGGGAAAGGGCAGTGGGATAACTCTCCAATCATGACCGAAATACTTGAGTTACGTTTGGAGTTGGCGACGTTACTCGGTTTTGGAAACTATGCAGAATATTCGTTAGCCACAAAGATGGCTGAGACGCCTGACCAAGTGGTGAAGTTTCTGCGTGATCTTGCCGAGAAAAGCTTGCCTGTTGCTAAGCAGGACTTCCAGCAATTAAGTGATTTTGCGAAAGACAATTTTAATGTAGACGATTTACAAGCTTGGGATATCGCTTACTTTAGTGAAAAATTAAAGCAGGAAAAGTATGCGATTTCGGAAGAGCAGATTCGTCCATATTTTCCTTTACCTAAAGTGCTTGATGGCTTGTTTGCGGTTACCGGGAAACTGTTCAATATTGAAATTGCTGAGATCAGTGAATTTGATCGTTGGCATAAAGATGCACGCTTGTTTGAAATTAGCCGTGAGGGTGAGGTTATTGCACGGTTCTTTTTAGATCTATACGCAAGAGATAAAAAACGTGGCGGGGCATGGATGGATGATTGCCGAGTACGTCGCCGTTTGGATGATGGGAGCCTGCAATTACCTGTTGCTTACCTCGTATGTAATTTTAGCTCGCCTGTGGGTGATGATCCTGCGTTACTGACTCATAACGAAGTGACGACGATGTTCCACGAGTTTGGTCATGGTTTGCATCATATGTTAACGCAAATTGAGTGCGCTGATGTTAGTGGTATCAATGGTGTCGCTTGGGATGCGGTTGAATTGCCGAGTCAATTTTTAGAGAATTGGTGTTACGAACCCGAGGCGCTGGCGTTGATCTCTGGGCACTATCAGACAGGAGAAACCTTGCCACAAGCGTTGTTAGACAAAATGCTTGCAGCACGTAATTTTCAGTCCGGTATGATGATGGTTCGTCAATTAGAGTTCTCCCTATTTGATTTTTGTCTGCATCGGGAATATCAACCAGGAAAGACAGATGTTCAGGCTTTCTTGAATGATATTCGTCGCAATGTAGCGGTTGTGACGCCGCCGGAATTTAATCGTTTTCAGCACAGTTTTAGCCATATCTTTGCGGGTGGTTATGCCGCAGGTTACTACAGTTATAAGTGGGCTGAGGTGTTATCTGCTGATGCTTTTTCTCGTTTCGAGGAGGAGGGGGTTTTTAACCTTCAGACAGGTAAAGATTTCCGAACGAATATCCTCGAGATGGGGGGATCGAAAGAACCTATGGAATTGTTTGTTTCCTTTAGGGGGCGTGAGCCTAGTGTCGATGCGCTTTTGCGTCATTGTGGAATTACCCACTAGACGCTAGTTATATTATAAATGCACCAAACGGAACACTCCGTTTGGTGGCACTGTTTATGATGGTGCAATAGAGAGATTGAAGATGAGCATTGTTAAGCGTTTTATTGCCGGTGCGGTGTGTCCACGCTGTGGTGAGATGGACTGTATACGTACTTACCGGGATGATGAGAAAGAGTATAAAGAGTGTGTGCGTTGTGACTATGAAGACTCTATGCGTCTTGATGGCGGTGCAGACGTAGAAGAACTAGAAACACGTGTTAATCGTGATAATGCCCCTCAAATAGAGGAAGACGCTCAGCCACTATTGTTTACGCCTAATCCAGGACGTCAGCGTAAAGATCATTAATTGGCTTTTTCGAAACCAAGTGTAGATAGCGAGTAGGTATCTACACTAGTGTTTTGAGACGCGATAGATCGCCCCCGCATAATCGTCCGATATTAATAAACTTCCGTCTGGATCGACAATGATATCGTTAGGCCTCCCCCAATGTTCTTCTCCTTTTAACCAACCACTGATAAAGGGCTGATGCGTTAGCACTTGGTCATTTTTAATTGTCAGCTTAACGACCCGATAACCTACTTTTTTCGAACGATTCCATGAACCGTGTTCCGCAATGAATAAGGTTTGGGTATCTCTGTTCTCACTCGATTGTTCTTTGATAAATACCATACCTAAAGGGGCTACGTGTGCGCCTAAAAGATAGCTAGGCGGGGTGTGATTGATAGGAAGGCTTGTGGAAAACTGAGGATCTTTGGTGTTTTTTCCATGGATGAAGGGATAGCCGAAATGTAAGCCGGCTTTGTGTGCGTGGTTTAGCTCATCCGACGGGAGATCATCGCCTAAGTGATCTCGCCCATTGTCAGTGAACCATAAGTTATTACTGAGGGGGTGCCAATCAAAGCCAACGCTGTTTCTGACGCCTTTTGCTACAAGACTGAGGCTTTTGTTGCTGCCTAATTTTACAATTGAAGCGAAAGGTGGTGCCGGATCGCAAATGTTACAAGGCGCCCCTATATTAAAATAGAGCGAGTGGTCGGGCCCAAACTTAAGGTATTTCCAACCATGATGGCGGTCCTTCGGAAGGTTATTAAAATAAACTTCATACTGGGGGAACGTTTGGGCGGGGAGAGGCAGGATATTAGAGAACTTAATAATTCTATCGACTTCCGCGACGTAAAGGTCATTCTCTTTAATGGCTATACCGCTAGGCATATTGAGGTTGCTCGCTATTATTCTCGTTTCTTCGTAAATGCCGTCGTTATTCTTGTCGATAAAGGCATAGACCTGCCCGGCTCGTCTGCTGCCAGCAAAGAGTGTACCTTCAGCTGAGAGGGCGAGTTGGCGGACATTTGATGCACGGGCTACTACACTTATTTTATAGCCCTCTGCGACGTTAAGTGACTCAATGGGCAGTGAAGGGTTACTGCTAAGTGAGAATAGAAGCATCAAGTTGCCGATCATTGAACAATCCATTTTTAGGTTTAAGCGAGTTTTAAGCATAGTTGTTTATGGCGAGTTTTAAATAGATTGCATTGAACAGCGGTTGTTGGCTATCTATCTTATTGGCTCTTAAGCTATTATCAGCGCTTCTAATCTCCCTCCTTGATTATGTGTAGAAATGCTAACGAATAAAGAGACTGTATCGGTTGCGGTTTACTATATGCTGCTCTCTGCGATGGGCTTTGCCTTGATGGCGGCGTGTGTCAAAGGCGTTAGCGGTTACGGCATCCCCGTCTTAGAGATTGTTGCTGCGAGATCGGTTGTTTCATTGCTTATTAGTTATGTGGATATTAAGCGCAAACGTATACCTATCTGGGGGCACCATAAGCTGTTGTTGATCGCGCGAGGTGCTGTCGGGGCTTTGGCACTGCTTTGCGTTTTTTATGCGGTATCGACGCTACCACTCGCAGAAGCGACCATTTTGCAATATACCTACCCAGCCTTTACGGCTCTGTTAGCGCTTATCTTTTTGAAAGAGCGGGTACAGCAGGCAACGGTCTTTTGTATCTTACTCAGTTTAATCGGCTTGGTTCTGATGGTGCAGCCAAATGCTGCTAATTCATTAGATAGCTTACCCTGGTTGAGTTTATCTGCGGCATTGGTCGGAGCGTTTGGCAGTGCTGTTGCCTATGTTTTGGTGCGCCGGTTAAGTCAGAGTGAAGACAGTTCGGTCATTATCTTTTACTTCCCTCTTATCGCATTGCCATTCTCTGTGATTTTATTGGGCGATGATTTCGTTATGCCAAATGTAGAGGCATTACTGCTGCTTCTGCTGGTGGGGATTTTTACTCAGGTTGGGCAGGTTGGGTTAACGAAAGCAATGCAGACCGAATATGCCGGTACGGTTACCGCATACGCTTATGTCCAAGTTGTTTTTTCTGTCGTACTTGGTTTTGTCTTTTTTAATGAAATCCCCGCGCTGATGACTTGGCTTGGGGGCGGCCTCATTATCGCCGGGGCATTAATAAATGTGTTTTGGAAGAAGAAAGCAGGCTGAAGTGTTACTTCAGCCTTGGCTTCTAAAGCTGGTTTTTAACCGGAAGGCTATATAGAAGAATAAATGTGGCTAGAGAAGCGACCACTACTGATGGGCCTGCGGGTGTATCGAAGTGCCAAGACATCGCTAAGCCCCCAATAACGGATATGCAGCCGACACATGCGGCTCCAATCGCCATCTGCTCGGGTGTTCTCGCGAGCTTCCTTGCTGCCGCTGCAGGAATAATGAGTAGAGATGTAATCAGTAAAAGGCCTACGATTTTCATCGCTATCGCGATGACAACAGCAATAAGCAGCATAAGAATAAGACGTGTGATGGGGACATTGACTCCTTCTACGTGCGCTAACTCTTCGTTTATGGTGATTGCTAATAGGGGCTGCCAAAGTATTTTAAGCAGTAACAAAACACCCATACCGCCACCAAATATCCAGTAAAGATCTTGCTGGCTGACGGCGAGTAGATCACCGAAAAGATATGACATGAGATCAACGCGTATCTCTAATAGTGCGACCGCGACAAGGCCTAATGACAGTGCGCTATGGGCCATTATTCCTAGCAGTGTATCGGTGGCCACCATCCGTTGCTTCTGCAATGTTACGAGCACAAGAGCCAGTCCTACACAACAGAATATGACGGCTATATTGAGGTTGATATCGAGCAGAAAGCCTATTGATATACCCAGTAGTGCTGAATGGGCTAAGGTGTCACCGAAATAAGCCATTCGACGCCATACAACAAAGGAACCTAGCGGACCTGCGACTGCTGCAACGCCTAGACCACCAAGTAAGGCGAAAAGAAGGAAATCTGGCATTAACAAGATCCTTTCTGCTGGCAATTGTTTTCTGGAACGATATCGCCATGTTCATTGTGACGGTGATTATGGTGATGACTATAGACCGCCAGCTGCTCGCCCCCTTGCACGCCGAATAGCTCGGTAAATGAAGGGTCGTTGGTCACATGTTCAGGATGGCCTGAACAACAAACGTGGTGATTAATACAGACAACATGATCGGTAGAGGCCATAACCAAATGAAGATCATGGCTCACCATTAGAACGCCGCAACCACGTTCATCTCGAATACGGGATATCAGATTATAAAGCTCCAGTTGGCCATTAATATCAACGCCTTGTACCGGTTCGTCTAGTACAAGCAATTGGGGATCACGTAGAAGAGCGCGAGCGAGTAGCACTCTCTGCATCTCTCCCCCAGATAAGTTATGAATTGATTGCGTGAATAATGACTCAACGCCAACATCTTTGAGTGCTTCTAGCATTTGGGCTTGGCTACAAGCGCGTGCGGTTTTAAGAAAACGCTCCACTGTTAAGGGGAACGTTTGATCGATTTGTAGTTTTTGCGGCATATAGCCGATGCGCAGATCGTTTTCTTGCCAGATTTTTCCACTAGTCGGCTTGGTTAGACCCAGTACAACACGCACCAGCGAGGTTTTACCTGCGCCATTTGGTCCGATTAGGGTAGTGATACAGCCTTTATGCAGTTCTGTGCTGATATCTTGGAGAACATGATTCCGGCCGAAGTGAAGGTTGATCCCTTCTAACTTGATGAGTGGCTCATGGCTATGTGTCATTAAGCATTGCCTCGTTGGCATTCTGGGCAAGTGCCTAATACTTCGATTGATTGCTGCTCAGGGATAAAACCAACTCGCTTAGCTTGTTTGTTAACTTCATTACTGATGCTTGGGGCTTCGACTTCAACAGCATTGTTACAATGTCTGCAGATCAAGAAAGAGCCTTCGTGTGATGTATTTGGGTGTGGGCACCCAATAAAGGCATTCAACAAGGATATACGGTGAACAAGACCTTGTTCTTGTAAGAAATCTAACGCGCGATAAACGGTGGGGGGCGCTGAATTGAATCCTGCCTCAGCCAGGGCTGGGAGTAACTCGTAGGCGCCTAAAGGTTTGTGGCTTTGCCAGATCGTTTTTAATACAAGTTCGCGGATAGGCGTAAAGCGTAAATTACGTGCTTCACATAAGCTTCTTGCATCCATTAAGGCATGTTCAATACACCCACTGTGGTCGTGCTCAGGTGTAAAAGCAAGTTGAGAATCTGACATAAGCGAAATCACTTTAATGTTTGTGTTATATTATAACTCTTAAATTAAGAGAGATGTATGTTTGATATGAAAAAGCTGGTTCTATTGCTCATGTTTGTGTGTATTGCTCCATTAGCCACCGCAGCGGAAAGGCTTAGTGTAGTGACTAGTGTAAAGCCTTTACAGCTGGTTGCGAATGCTATTGTTGCTGATTTGGGTGATGTCGAGGTATTAATCCCGGCCGGAAGCTCTCCTCATCATTACTCTTTAAAACCTTCGGGAATTCGTACGCTTAATAGCGCTGATCTTATCGTGTGGGTTGGGCCAAGTTTAGAGCAATTCCTAACCAAAGTTTTACAGCGTGCGGATGCCCCTGTTTTACAGTTGTTAGAGGTTTCAGATGCTGACGTAGATGATCAAGAGACTGAAAGTTCTGAACATGATGAGCACCACCACCATCATCATGGCGGAGAAGACCCACATGTCTGGATGGACCCGCTATTGATGCTTGATGCTGCTGAAAAGATAAAAAATGCTTTATCAGCACAGCACCCTCAGCATGCTGTACAGCTTGAAAAAAACTATCAAGCCTTTGCTGATGAGTTAC
>Ga0193962_1001124_pt1 | contig 12505 bp, 10 predicted proteins | sample FB_5_MG_FD_140335 | JGI IMG/M metagenome (GOLD analysis project Ga0193962, IMG submission 140335) | Microbial mat bacterial communities from the Broadkill River, Lewes, Delaware, United States - FB_5_MG | ecosystem: Environmental > Aquatic > Freshwater > River > Microbial mats | place: USA...
ATTGAATCTTTACATTATACTTTTCCTGAAAACTATTTAAAGCATAAGGAATATCTCTTTGAATATGAACTCCGGTAAATAGAAAAACAGGAACAGCTACAATCTCTGATACTCCTTTCTCAACCAAACGCTTCACTCCAGTTTCAAAATCCGGCTCTGATAATTCCAAAAAGCCATATTCCACTTCGTAATCCGAAGTTATTGCAGCAAATTTCTCTGCAAATTCCTGAAAAGCCTTAGCTCCTCTCTCCTTGCGCGTTCCATGACCGCAAATCAAAATACCTTTTTTGCTCATAGCTATACCGTTTGAGTTTCGTTCATTTGATTGATTAGTGGAGACAGTTGTTCTGAATAGGCAACCACCTCACCTACTATGAAAATTGCCGGAGGCTTAAATCCACGTTCCTCCATTTTTTCAACTATATCTGATAAAGTTCCTTTTAGGATTTCTTGCTGAGGAAGTGTTCCCCAACGAATCATAGCAACAGGAGTATTGGCATCTTTGCCATTTTCAACCAACTGCTTAATAATCTTAGGAGCCTGAGTAACGCCCATATAGAAAACCAAGGTATCGATTCCTGTAGCAATCTTATCCCACTGAATTTCTGTTTTGTGATTGGCACATTGGTGACCAGTAAAAAAAGCGACAGATGAAGCCACATTTCTTAAAGTAACAGGAATTCCTGCTGCTCCTGGAACCGCCACTCCTGAAGTAATCCCAGGAATCACCTCAAATTCAATATCGTGTTCTTTTAATCCTAAGATCTCTTCAGCTCCACGACCGAAAACAAAAGGATCACCACCTTTTAAGCGTACGATTTTCTTACCTGTCAATGCATAATCAATCAACATTTTATTGATCTCTTCCTGTGGAAATGTGTGCTGTCTGTTTTTTTTACCGACATAAATGATCTCACAATCATCCTGACAATAGTCTAACAACTCTTTGCTGACCAAATAATCATACAAAACAACTTCTGCTTTCTCAATAGCTTTAATTGCTTTGATGGTTATCAATTCCGGATCGCCCGGACCAGCACCTACAATGCTTACTTTTCCTCTAACACCTATCATGATTTCTGGATTTTCTGGATTCAAACGATTGTTTGATATTTCAATTCTTCTTATTAGCGAATACGACAATTAAGCCAATAGATTTTTATCTATTGAACCTTTTGTGAAATACCACAACAGGAATCATTTTCTCCTCATGAAGAGATTCCTCAGCATTCTCAATAATTTGAATTGGGGATATTCGACTTAGCATCGACTTTAACCAGGTGAAAAGGTTTTCACCGGTTCTTTTTTTAACATGAATAAAGTTCTGCTTTAGCGAACTCAAATCAACACGCCCCGCAGGCATGGAAGTCATAATTTTTCTCATAATCTCACCTTTATTCCCGAAAGTATCGATTAAACATATTCGTTATCAGGCAGGTCTTCTGACTTTCTCCCTCTGGCTGCGCCTTCCCATATTTCCCATGAAATACAGTGACATAATGCAGTAGAGTTTGGTGTAGAGATTACAGCTGCGGGTACAGTTCCGGACTTAAACCGGATTCCCTCTTTAATATCAGATCAAACGAACTGATATTGCCAAATCACAGAACAAATGTAGGATTTTTAATTAGAGATTTACAAGTCTGAATTAATGGGAATCCTAATTTAAAATTAGACCAGACAGTCAAAGCCTGAATATCTGAAACTTAAAAGACAATTGACTTTTCAATTCTGCCTAAAAACATAAATTTCCTACAATAAAAAAGGGAAACAAGCATAAGCTGTCTCCCTTTATATAACTTAAGTTCTATATCCAATTTAATGGTACAAAAACCTTTTTATTTTATGCGTAGCCGTTTTCTGAAATGGATCAACATGGGCAACTACCATTTGTACTTGAGAAAATTTGTTTACTCTTGAGTTAACGTATACTTGAAGTTCCTCCATTAATTCGTCAACCGTTTGATCCACATAATTTTCAACTTCCTTTTTCATATGTTTGTATTGCAACTCTAATTCTTCGTAATTGAAATGAACCATGGCAACCAATTTACCTTTCTTTTCAATAACCACGGACTCCACAACATGTTTAAAGTTGTTTATTACTGATTCAATCTCTTCTGGATAAATATTTTCACCACTAGCACCAACAATCATGTTTTTTAACCTGCCTTCAATATAAAGGAAGTTGTCCTTATCCATTTTTGCCAAATCACCTGTCTTGAACCAACCATCTTCAGTCAGAACTTCCTTGGTTTTTTCCGGCTCCTTGTAATAACCCATCATTACATTATCACCTTTAGCCCAAACTTCACCAATTTGTGTTTTAGGATCAGGATCGTTAATTTTCACCTTCACACCATCCAGTGCAGGACCTGTAGATTGATATTTAGTTTTTGATGGTCCTATTCCTGCTAATAAAGGAGCTGTTTCTGTTAATCCATATCCAATTGCATAAGGAAATTTAGCCTCTCGAAGAAACAATTCTACCTTCGAACTTAATTTCGCTCCACCAATTCCAAAAAAGGTCAACTCTCCTCCAAATGTTTGCATCAATTTTTTACCCGCAACCAAATTTAATTTCTTGCGAAAGAAAGGAATCTTATACAAAAACTTAGTGATCGCCTTAGAATTGATGGATGGCAATACCTTCCCCTGATATATTTTCTCGATGATTAACGGAACCGAGAACATTATGGTTGGTTTAACTTCCTTAAATGCTGAGATTAACAAAGATGGAACCGGAGTTTTTCCCAAATAGTAAATACAAGATCCTGCAATCATTGGAATCACATATCCTAAGGTATTTTCATAGGTATGAGACAATGGTAAAATGGAAAGAAATCGATCTGTTTCATCGATTGGATGAATATTTTTAGCTCTCGTTGCATTGAAACAAATGTTCTTGTGCGATAACATTACACCTTTTGAACTACCTGTAGTTCCTGATGTATAAATAATCGCAGCCATATCATCTTCATCGACCTCATACGTGTCAGATGGTGTTTCTCCCAATTGAAATGTATGTTCTGTATCATTTGAATCAATCAAATTAAAATTCTCAACCGCAATCTTATACTGAAGACTATCGGATTTAATTTCCTTAAGTTTAGGAAGCAAGCCTTTCGATACAAATATCGCCTTGGCTTCAGAATGTTTTAGTATATTTTCAATTTCAGCTGCACTAAAATCAGGCAACATAGGAACAACAACTGCTCCCATAAAAGTAGTTGCATAATACGCCATGCCCCAATTCGGCATGTTGGTACTTAATAAGGCAATTTTATCGCCAGGTTTTATTCCAAGCTTCTCGTAAAATGCAATTATTGCCTGTATACTGGAATTGACTTCATTATAGGTCAATGGTTCCTGACCTACTAAAGCCATCGCATTGCAATTTCCATATTTTTTTACCGTTTCCGAAAAAAGTGCTGGAAATGTTAATTTCTTATATTTTGTCATCATGGTTCAGTTGTGTTGTGGTAACAATCATATAGCATGAGATGATAGAATCCACGTCTGCAAGATAAAAAAAATTAAAATCAGAGCATGCCTTTTCTCCAAATAGCTTAACACCTAGCTCAAACATCAATTCCCTGACCTCCAAGGCTGAGGATCGCAAGTCCAATACAGACAGTAAGTTCACAGGTATTTATCAGTAGCAAATCCCTCACTCTCTTTTTGACTGACAAATCCTGAAATAATTCTTTTTTTCCTACATTTAAGGAAAATCACTACATACAAACCTATAATTCTATACACCATGAAGAGACGTCAATTCATTTCTCTTTCCGCAATTAGTGCTGCTTTTGTTTCAGGCTTAGGCTTACAAGCGTGTCAAAGTTCCAGTAATCCGGAAGAAAAAATTCCTAACCAGGAAGATTTTAATAATTTCCATTACAATGAAAAAAGTATAGCTGAATTGTTAGATTTGATGAATTCAGGGCAGCTAAGTTCGGAAGAATTGGTAATTGCCTATTTGGATAGAATTGAAAACATCGATAAAAATGGACCAAAAATAAATGCTGTAATAGATATCAATACGGATGCTTTACCGCTTGCCCGACAACTTGATGAAGAACGAAAAGCTGGCATGATCAGAGGACCATTACATGGTATTCCTATTATGCTTAAAGACAATATTAATACCGGCGATAAAATGATGACTACGGCAGGATCCTATGCATTGGAAGGAAATTTTGCTGAATTTGATGCTTTTGTAGTGAAACAGTTACGCGAGGCTGGTGCTCTCATTTTAGCCAAAACCAATTTAAGTGAATGGGCAAACTTTAGAAGTACGCGCTCATCGAGTGGATGGAGCGGAAGAGGTGGTCAAACCCACAACCCTTATGTGATTGACAGATCTCCTTGTGGATCAAGTTCAGGATCAGGAGTTGCCGTAGCAGCCAATCTTTGTGTGGCAGCTTTAGGAACCGAAACAGACGGATCAGTTGTTTGCCCTTCGGGACACAACGGCATTGTAGGAATAAAGCCAACTCTCGGATTGGTTAGCAGATCTGGAATTGTTCCAATTGCTCACTCACAGGATACAGCCGGTCCAATGGCAAAATCGGTTGAAGATGCTGCAATATTACTAAGTGTAATGACAGCTAAGGATAACAGTGATAAAATCACCCTTAACAACAACAATTCAGCAATTAATTATGCCAAAAATCTAAATTCCAAAGCTTTGCATGGAGCCAGAATTGGCATTGTACGTCAACTGTTCGGATTCCATACCGAAGTGGATAAAATCATGGAAAAAGCAATCGAAGATTTGAAATCTGCGGGAGCCGAACTCATTGATGTAGAACTTGAAAACCTACATCAATACAGCAGTGAAGAATTTGAAGTGCTATTGTATGAGTTTAAAAACGATTTGAACAAATATTTAGCTTCTTGTAAATACCCAATTGTTAAAACCTTAGAAGATGTGATTGCCTTTAACAAACAATATGCTGATCTTGAAATGCCATGGTTTGGACAAGAGATTATGGAAATGGCAAACAAAAAGGGAGATTTGAATGAACCTGAATATCTTGATGCATTAAAAAAGTGTAAAGAATTGGCTGGTAAAAAAGGAATTGATGCTACACTCCAAAAACACAAACTAGATGCGTTAATCGCACCTACAAATGGTCCTGCCTGGAGTATCGATTTAATCAATGGAGATCATTATGGTGGAGGAAGTAGCGAGGCTGCTGCTGTATCTGGTTATCCAAACATTACGGTTCCTGCAGGTTTTGTTCACAGTTTACCGGTTGGCATTTCATTCTTTGCAGAAGCTTTCTCGGAGCAAAAATTAATTCAATTTGCCTACGCATACGAACAAGCAACAAAACACAGAAAATCACCCGAATTTTATTCAACAATTATGCAATAACAATTACATATTGGAAAGATTCAAAGGGAACTCCAACTCAAAAGTGGTTCCCTTTCCTTCCTCACTTTTCACTTTAATTTCACCCTTATGAATTTGTACCAATTCGTCAACAATATTTAAGCCCAAACCTGTACCGTGTTCATCTCGCAATCCCTTTTTACTTTCTACAAAAGTACCCTTATCAAAAATACTATTCAATCGCTCTTTCGACATTCCAATCCCCGTATCTCTTACTTTTATTTTTACCTTATTATCATTACTCGAGGCTGTTACAAGAATAACACCTCCCTCCATAGTATATTTCAATGCATTAGAAACCAGGTTAATTATTATAATCCTAAGAATATTAAAATCCACACTAACCTTATCTTGCAATAGGTTTTCGAAACTTAAATTCACATTATAATCCTTAGATTCTAATTCGTAAAACTCTTTTAACTCAGTAAATAAATCATTAAAATTAACCAATTCAGGATTGTATTGAATTCGCCCGGTTTGCGATAAAGACCAATGCAATAGATTGGTAAGTAATTTTAAGCCTTCAACAGAAGCCTGATTCAAGTAGGTTGCAAATCGCTTACTTTTCTCATAGTTTCTATTCTCAATTTCAGAAAGCAATAGCTCACTAAAACCTATTAATGAATTGAATGGATTCTTAAGGTCATGCGAAATCACAGAAAAAAGTTTATCCTTCGATTGATTGATTTCCGATAATTTTCGATTCAAATTTCGATGAGAAATAAACCTCCCATAAATAACACCTGCAATAATCAGCACTAATAAAATAATGACCAACAGATAAATTTCCTGTGTCTTTTGCGAATCCAATTCCTCCTCGGTATCCAATAAGGATTTTTGCACAGAAAAACCGTTTTGCATTTCCGTAATGATCTCAAACTGCTGAATTGAAAAGATAGAATCGTACTGATGTAAAAACCGATTATAACACTCTGTTGACTTCTTAAAATCATTCAGAATTTGATAAAAATTCGCAAATGATTTGTTTACTTTCAATATTTTTGAATTCAAGCCCAAAGTTCTTGAAATACCCATAGCTTTCTCAAGATACATTTCTCCCTCTTCTCGCCTGTTTTGCTTGGCATAAACAAAAGCCAATCCAATATAATCATCAATCAATCCAAATTCATGATTTCGCTCCAGGTTTCTCTGTATTCCATCTTGATAGTATTCAAGAGCTTTTTTCAGATTGTTTCTCTTGTAATATATGTTTGCCATTCCATGCAAACAAAAGGCTGCATATCGCACCAAATGCTCACCACTTGTACGTTGTAACGATTTTTGATAATAGAGCATTGCCATATCCAGATCTTCCATGTCTTCATAGGTTTTCGCCATCTCCAAATAAACAGCGCCAATACCTATCTCTTCACCCATTTCCTCCCAAATAACAATAGCCTCATTAAAATAATCCAATGCCAGATTATAATTCTTTTTCTCTCGATGAACCAATCCCATATTCACATTCGAATAGGACTTCCCAACAGAGTAGTTTATTTCGGTAAAAAGTTCCAGGGATTGCTCCGAGAATTTTAATGATAATGGAATATTTCCCGTAAACAGATACAGGTCACCCAGGTTGTTGTAAGCAAATGCCAACTGAATGCTATCCTTTTGCTTAACACTTTGTTCTAATGAAGAATGAAGATAATGCAAGGATTCTTTCGGGCGATACATATAATGCAATTGAATTACACCCATAAAACCATAAAGTCTTGGCAACTCTTTATTTATATCATGAGCAATTGCCAAACGAAGAGCTTCCTCTCCTAAAACCAAAGCAGAATCAGAATCAAGCTCTCTTAACCTCCAACATTCGTCACCTAAAAACTTTACTTTTTTAGAAACCTCTATGTCAGAAAATAACTCATTTACAGTTTTCCCTCCCGACTGACTAAATGCATCTGGAGCGAAACCCAATAGAATGAAAAGAAATAAAAGTGGTTGGAATTTAATCATTCAAAACTGCGCTTTAAAGCTATATTTGTACCTCAAAGCTAAATATAGGATTATTTTTTAGTGTTCAGATTCCCATTCACTCATTTTTACATGATTTGTTAAGATTATAAATTAAAAAACCTGAATTAAACTCATTACAAGTTCAACTCAGGCTTTCTTAATACAATTTAGTCTATACTACCACGATTTTAGCTTTACCCCAACATAAAATGTTCTTGGCGCTCCAGGTCCATAAACGTAATTAGAATCTCTATTTTTTCCACTATCAAAATCATTTTGATATTCATTGGTCATATTCTTAATTCCTCCAAACAGTTCCAATCCGGAATCTACCGCTTTCAATTTAAAAGTATACCCCACTTTCATATTCAATTCGGTAAACGATTTCGATGTAACGTATTCATCAATAGATTGCTCAGGAGCCCCTGCATAATGAACCAAGGTCATTGGACCTGTATACACACTACTTAGGCTTGCACTAAACTTAGGCGATGGAGTATAACTTAAACTTGCATATCCATACTCTTTAGGTGTTCTTAAAAATTCACGTTTTGCTGGCAATCCTTCAATATTCTCAACCGCTTCATCAAACTTACTTGTCTGCAAGGTAAAACCAGCTTCGAATTGCGCCTTACGATTGTAATTCGCTCTCAATTCCAGTGTCATTCCCTGTACTTTAGCACCTGAACCATTTCGTTTCTCAAATCGCTCACCAAATTCATCTTCTCCAATTGGCTGCAGATAAAAAGCATCATCTAACTTGGTATAAAAACTTTCAACTGTAAAACCAGCGATCCATTTCTCAGTTGCCTTATCGAAGTTCACCGATCCACTCAACGAATTCGAACGTTCCTCTTTCAAATTATCAGACAGAATAACTCTTGAAATTCCACCACCCGCAAAAGCAATGTGTAAATCAGAATCAAAAGCTTGAGGAGCTCTAAAACCTGTTCCCCAGGTCAAACGAAACTGAGTCGATTTTTTATATTTGTATAGTAATGATACACGAGGACTTACAATAGCATTATCAACCAGATTGTGCTTATCCACACGAACTCCGGCTAGCAAATTTAAGTTCTTTCTTACTTCCCAATCCGACTGTAAAAAACCTCCAAAATTCTTTGTGGTCTGATCTGTCTCATAGTTGTATGCCGGAATCGAATCGAATACATCATCGTAAACATACTCTGTTCCTATAGTCAGGATATTCTTTCCTCCAAAGAAATTATTCAACCTATGATTAATCTGTGTCCCAAATTGTAAGGTAGTGTTTTCTGTATCTCCATATGGTGGATTCTCCAGATGATCCTGAATATCTTCAGCTGAATCAGGATAAATCCCTGTATAATGCGCTCGTTCTGTATATTGTCCTGCAACATAAGCAATAAAGGATGAATTGTCCTCATTAAAATTAATCTGATAATCCAGTCCACCCATTAACACATCGTGAGTTCTTTCCTCGGATTGCTTCGCCAAATGAGCAGCTTTATCAACCATTTCACCACCATATCGGTACTCATGCAAACTGGTAAAGCTCAATTCTATTTTCTGGTTTTCTGTTGGTTTAAAAAACAAATTTGCACCAAACGAGTTGTTCTTCAGTTCAGGTAATTCAGAGTAATTATCTCCATTCGCATCATAAGCACTGCGTGTTCTTCGATTCACATAGATTGATGCACCCGCATTGCGCTTCTGATTCAACATGCTAATGTTTCCATTCATGATCACATCCGATTCTTTACCATCGATAAACTGTGTGGTCACTCCAAAATCGTAAGTTGGCTTCGATGGAATCTTGGTAATTACATTCACTGTCCCTCCAATTGCACTCGATCCGTACAATGCAGATCCACCACCACGTACAACCTCAATTCGCTCTACCATATTACTAGGAATTTGCTCCATCCCATACAATCCGGTTAAGGGACTAAATATTGGACGACCATTGATCAGGATTTGTGAATATCCACCACCTAAACCATTCATACGCAACTGAGTGTAATTACAAGTCTGACAATCAGTTTCAACTCGCAATCCTGGCTGAAAACGCAAACCTTCTGAAATATTACAAGCCTGAACCTGCTCCAAAGCCTTGCTTTCCAAAACATTTACAATAACAGCCGATTCTGTTTTTCTTTTAAAGGTTTTGGTTCCGGTAACCACCACATCATCAAGCGACATTACCTGCTCCTTCAAGACAAAATTCACCTCTATGGTTTTTCCACTCACGACTTTTATATTCTTTTTAGCCGTCTCATACCCCATCGATTTAGCTACCAATACATGATCACCTTCCGGTAGATTCACCAATAAATAGTGTCCCGTATGATCAGTTGTAATTCCTGTGGTAGTTCCTTCCAAATAGATATTTACAAATGGAATGTGCTCACCACTCTCTTGAGATTTCACATCTCCAAAAACATTGGCATCTGTCCCCTGAGCCAACAGAGTTTCATTAATCCCAATGCAACAAAGGATTAAAAAAAAGTATCTTATCATAGTCATTATATTAAGGTTTTATTATTCTTTATTAATTGATAACTGTTCACCGATCCGTCTCACATATACAAGACCTGAAAACTCCTGAGGAATCAAGATTTTCTGTTCCCGGATCAGTATTTCCGTTAATTTATTTTTAGAATATTGCTTAACAACCTGAAGCTTTGTCCCTATCTCAATTCCATTTCCCTTACAAAATTGAAAGAACTCCTCATCCCTATTAATCAATCTTTTTATTTCATAAAACACATTTACATCTGCCTTGTAAAGAACCTGGTTGTCCTTGTGCAAATGAACCTTTCCTTCTACATCCGGAATCGGATCTCCGTGTGGATCACAATCAGGTTTACCTAAATACTCCCACAGTTTATCCGCCATAAAATCCGATGTTTGGTGCTCCAACAATTCAGCTTCACGATGAATTTCCAATAAAGACATGCCGAAGGTTTTGTGCAGAAAAGTTTCCCACAACCTGTGTTTTCTAAGAATTTGCAAGGCGATCTTCTCTCCCTCATTAGTCAAATTCAAGGGTTGATACTTCTCATACAAAACCAACTTACGAACCGATAATTTTTTAGCCATATCAGTAGCTGCCGCATTGCTAATGCCCAAAGCCTTGGCAATAGAACCCGGTTTGGTATCTCTTGCTTCTAACTTTTGAAAACAATAAATGGTTTTTAAAAAATTCTCTGTTGATGCTGACATAAGAATAAAAGATTTAAGCATGCTTAAATATTAATTCAAATATACTAAATCTTTTTATTTAGACTAAATCTATCTTAATCTTTTAATCAAAATATCCGCTGCCTTATGGTACTGCTTTATATATTAATTAATTGGAATATCAAAAGGAGAAAAGAATCAATACATCGTATTCATAAGTTTTAAATGCATACTTTTGCGGCTGTTTTGAAAAAAACGAGCATGGGTGTGCCATTAAAAACACCTAAGAATATACCGAGAGGAAATTTACAAAGGAAGCATCTATGAAGCGTATTAATGAATACAAGAAATTGTTCAATGTTGATAATGACACTACACTTAGAAGTCTTAAATCAACTTACCGAAATTTAGTAAAAGAGTGGCATACCGATAAATTTCCTGAAGGACATGAAATGTATGAAGAGGCTGAATTAAAAAGCCGTCAGATTATCGATGCTTATCATTTCTTAGTGAGTATTGCTCCGGAAACTAAAGCTGCAAACCTTGAAGACTATGAGCATACAACAACCAAAGTTGGTATTGAGGACTTTAAGCACAAGGGCTTATTGCTTGAGATTACCTTTTTAGATGGATCGGCTTACGAATACTTTGGTGTGAAAAGAAGCGTTTTTGAAAAACTGATTAATTCTGATAAACAAATGCGTTTTGCTAAAAGAAATATCTATAACTCATATCTGTACAGAAGATCGAAGAAGGCTACACTTGTTGAGGAAGTTGAAGTCGCTTAATTGAATTACAATATATTAGCATAGCATCACTTTTTAGGAGTGATGCTTTTTTTATGGAAAATATACCATCTGCATTGTAGATTCTTTTGATCGTTTGCTGTGATGGAAAAACTGAAAAGGGTTGACTTTATCGAACCTCGTTTCGTGCAGCGGAGTAATAAAACTCAATCACTAACAAGCTACCTTTATTCCGTTCGTTAAACACTAGCTAATTTTCCTAACTCCAAAGATTTATAAACCTGAATAAAAATTCGAGGTTCAATATTACCATAAAACCTAACTTACACTTCCTTATCAATCCCCTAACTAATGCGAAAAGAAAAAGTACTAATGGAATAATCATACTTAATCCGATTTCGTATGCGTATGGATAATGCATCAATTCAAAAAGATTAGCTATAACTGCAAACAGTCCCGTCAATGAGATGATTAACTTCTCATATGTTAGCAACTCTTTCTTTTTTAATCCATAAAGCATTATCCACAAAGCAGAAATCAGATAAGTCAACATTCCCACTCGTATTAGCATTAGATTTCCAAACCAAATTATTAATATTCCCAAGGTCAACCCACTGGTCAATACAATTGATAACCTTTCCTTCCTCTGAATTGTCAGAATCAGCATTACTATTGCCACTATCGATAATATTATTCTTTCAATCATTTAATGGGGGTTATGTACTACAAAAGGCTTACTAATGTACTTTTGTGAATCAAGCTTATGGTCACATTAATACAACAAATAAGCAAACCGATTAAATTTACATATAATAAAGTCAATCACAATTTTATTTGAGTTAACCATTAAGGGTGAGAACAGAAAGTTCGAACAACTTCAATTCATTTCAGTAATGTTTTTTCCAATACTCTTATAAAAAAGCAGATAAGGTAAAAATAACAGAAATAGCAACAGAATCACATTTATTGACTCATTAGCATCCTGACTATAAGCAACCAAGGCTCCAATCAAAACCCCATTAAGAAAAAGACAAAAGGCAATTAAAAATATAGCCTTTCTATTGAAAATTAATTTTCCCAACTTTATTGATTTCATAAGTATTGTATTATTAGTTTTTCTTCCTTTTTTAACTTCGAGCAATGTACAATTACCACCTTACCTAAGTCACTTTTGTATATTGTATTTGATTTTTATCCAATTAAACATCACCACCCATAAATTTTGTCTTTTGTTACC
>Ga0193962_1001128_pt1 | contig 12494 bp, 17 predicted proteins | sample FB_5_MG_FD_140335 | JGI IMG/M metagenome (GOLD analysis project Ga0193962, IMG submission 140335) | Microbial mat bacterial communities from the Broadkill River, Lewes, Delaware, United States - FB_5_MG | ecosystem: Environmental > Aquatic > Freshwater > River > Microbial mats | place: USA...
CAATTATATTAATCATTATACGAAACTATCTATTTAAAATAAGCTTAACTAAATAGACCTTTTTTGATATCCTATATATGTAAAAATAGCGTAACAATTTAAATTGTTACGCTATAAATTAACCTTCAAAGTATCCTATTATTTGGGTATGCTATTTTCAAAATATAAACTAGTACTAGGAAATGCCATAGACAATTCCTGATCTTCTACTATGTCCATAATGAATAAATTAACTTGTTCTCTTATACTCATATATTTATTATATTCTGTTGTCTTAACAAAATACATTACTAGTATATCTAAACTACTATCATTAAATCCTTCAAACTTAACAACCACTGTTTCTTCATCTATTTCAGCAATGCTAGCAAGTTTTAACGATATCGCATTAACACAAGCTTTCATTTGACTACTTGTTGTATTATAGGTTAACCCAATTTTAAATCTAGCTCGTCTTAGACCTCTTTTAGAAAAATTAGAAATCGGTTCTTTTGCCATTATTGCATTAGGAACGTATATTAATTCCTTTTCAAAAGTTCTAATTCTAGTACTTCTAAATGAAATATCTTCTACAATACCTTCAATGCCATTACAATTTATCCAATCATCTATATCAAAAGGTTTGTCCATCAGTATTATAACGCCTCCTAATAAATTAGACAAGGTATCTTGAGCCGCTAACGCTATCGCTACACCACCAATTCCTAAACCAGCAACAATTGTATCCATGGAATATCCAAAAAGTTCTGCAATTGCACTTGTAGCTATTACAATTATTATAAATCTTATTATTTTACTTATAAATGGTTCTAAAATTTTACTTGCTTCGATATTTGTAATTCCTTTTATTTTTGTTAATATTTTCGAATCTCTATCAACTAAATTATAAAACCCTGATGCTACTTGGATTACAATCAAAGCTTTTACTATTTTTAAAAAGAAATCATCGTCTGCTCTAAAAGCAATTGACGGATCTAATTTATATGCAATAACATAATGTAATGAGCTATAAATTCCTACCAATAAAATTATTCTACCAATTGGATTTTTAAAATTCTCCCAAAACTTCATAGCAAATTCAGATTTTGTTTTTTCAAAGCCCTTTAAAATGTTTTTATAAATAAGTTTTTCAAATATTTTTTTTGCTAAAAAAAATACAAAAAATATTAATAATGCTGTAATATATTGACTATATTCTAATTCTCTATATTTAATTAGTACTACATTCATAAATTCAATCATCTATATACCTCATCTCCTACTTTCTATTTACAGTTATAACTCCAATACTTACCAATATTAATGCAATAATAATATTGTTACTATATGTTTCACTTGCTATAAATAAAATTGACAAAAAAGTCCCAAAAATAGGAATTAAAAATTTATACATTGAAACTTGACTTGCCTTGTTATATTTTAATAAAGAATACCATAAAGCAAAAGCTATTGCAGATAAAAATGATGCATATATCAACAATGCTATAACTGAACTGCTAAAAACAAGTCCTTTATAACCACCACCAATAATTCCTATTGTTAATAAAATACTAGAACCGATAATCATTTGCCAAGCAGTTAATGTAAATGGATTAATTTTTACAGACATTTTTTTCGCTAATATAGTTCCGGTAGCTCCAACAATTCCACTCATTATTAAAAAACCTTCTCCTAAAATATTAAAACTTAAATCCCCAAATCCACTTTCAATATTTATAGCTAATATTCCTGCGAATCCAAGTACTAATCCAATAATTTTATTCCAACTCAATGAATCATTGTGCTCATAAAAATGTGCAAATATGATTACAAAAAAAGTACTACTTGAAGCCAGTACTGCACCCTTAATTCCTGTAGTATTTGCAAGTCCAACATAAAAAAAGAAATATTGTAATGCAGTTTGAATTATTCCAAGCATACCAAGCTTATAAAATTGTTTTTTACTTATTTTTACATCGCTCTTTCGAATATAGTTTAAAAATATAAACAGTATAAGGCTCGCTATAAAAAATCGTAACCCTGCAAAATAAATTTTTCCTATAATATTTTCTTTTTCTAAATGTAACCATATATAACTTGTTTTTAATACAGGAAAGGCACTCCCCCAAAGTAAAGCACAAAAGGAAGCTATTAATATCATGCCTTTTTTAGTACTAAAAATATTTCTTCTACTCTCCATTTTACCTCCTAAATATACAAAATTGACAGGGACAACCCTGCCAATTTTTTATAACTTGATTATAGTTATGCGATCATCATCATCTTTATTTAAACTTTTATGCATTATAATTACCCTACCAATCTCATCAATTTCAATATCACCAATAGGTGTATCCGCATTCATTTCAATATCTTTTCCTACAGTAAATCTATTAATTAATTTTGTAACCTGAACTGAATTTTTAAATTTCAAATCCGTATCTATTATTTTATTATTTAAACTTCTATATGAAATATGTTTAGCACCTTCTATATATATTTTTTTCACATTAGGATTCTTCAATAGCTCCGTTATAGGGCCATATTTAATTAATTGATTCTCTAGATATTTATACAACTCCATATAATATTCTTGAGTATCATCTGGTACAAAGTTATCTCTTAAATATTGAATCATCTCTTTTTTTATAAACTGTATTGGGTATTCTTTTCCTTCATACAATTTATGACCTTCTTCTTTAGCTCTTTTCTCTATGTAATTTAAACATCTTAAATAAGTTACATAAGTATCTACTTTTTTATCAACTTGTATTTTCTCACCCGCCATACAATCGCTCCTCTTGTTTAGTCCATTTACTCTATTCTATCAAATAAATACTATGTTTTTCAAGTCAAACCTACTTAATTGCAAATATTTAATTTGAAATTTAAATTCAAAAAATAAAGCCTTGAAAATAATAATATTTTCAAGGCTTTGATATCCGTACTTACTATCTCTTTGAGAATTGTGGAGCACGACGTGCTTTCTTTAAACCGTATTTCTTTCTTTCTACCATTCTTGAGTCTCTTGTTAACATACCTTCTTGTTTTAAAGCTGGTCTTAATTCTTGATCAACTTTCAACAATGCTCTAGCAATACCATGTCTGATTGCTCCAGCTTGTCCAGTATATCCACCACCATGAACGTTTACAAATACATCATATTTTCCTTCTGTATTTGTTACTGTTAAAGGCTCTAATGCTTTTACCTTTAACGTTTCATAGTTAAAATACTCATCTAAATCTCTATTATTAATTACTACTTTTCCAGAACCTGATATTAATCTAACTCTTGCGATAGATTTTTTTCTTCTACCAGTTCCATAAAATTGTACGTTAGCCATTACTTATCCTCCTCTACCAGAATACTATATTTCTAACAATTCAGGTTTTTGTGCTTCGTGATTGTGCTCAGCACCTCTGTAAACTTTTAACTTTTTAAACATTTGTCTTCCCAAGCTATTTTTTGGAAGCATACCTTTAACTGCAATTTCCATTGCCTTTTCAGGTTTTTCTTCCATCATTCTCTTATAAGGGATTTCCTTTAAACCACCAATGTGTCCTGTATGGTATCTATAGTATTTTTGATCTAATTTCTTACCAGTTAACTCTGCTTTCTCAGCATTGATAACAATTACAAAATCACCAGTATCAACATGTGGAGTGTAAGTAGGTTTATTCTTACCTCTTAAAATTGAAGCTACTTCGCTTGCAATTCTACCTAATTTCTTACCTTCTGCATCTATGATATACCATTTTCTTTCGACTTCATGAGGCTTCGCCATAAATGTGCTCATCCATCTTCCTCCTCTTCAAACTTTAACTATAACATATGATTTTATCGTAATGAAAATCCGGGGCTAGTGGCTTTCATCTTTTTTCATACTATACAATTATAGTCTATTATTTTTATCATGTCAAGACATCTAATGCATTATTCTTAACATTTTTCTATTTTAATTTCCTTATCTAAGGATTCATAAAATACCTTATTCAAATATAAGCCATTTGCTTTTGCAGTATGTCCTAATATTGTCCTATCAAAATCTTTATATGCTTCATCAATAATAGATATTTCTTTCTTTCCTGTACCTATATCTACTAATGTTCCCATAATTATTCTAACCATATTATATAAAAACCCATTTCCATTTATGGTCATTTTTATCTCAACTAAATCATCATCTAATTGCCTTTTTTCTAAATCCAAATTGTAAATATGCCTAATTGTATTATTAATACTACTTCCTGCTGCCATAAATCCACGAAAGTCATGTTTTCCAACAATTTTTTTAGCAGCTCGTTTCATCAATTCAAAATCCACTTCATTTTTGTAATAACCATGATATCTGTCCATTAAAGGACTTCTATTTGTGGATATATATAACAAGTATTGATATTCTTTACCTTTTGCATTATATCTAGCATGAAAATCAATATTTTTTTCTTCTGTATTATATACATATATATCATCAGGTAAAAAACTATTCATTACATATTTTAATCTATTGCCTGGAATACTAGATTCTACTTTAAAACTAGCGACCTGACCTTTAGCATGAACACCTCTATCGGTTCTTCCTGAACCATGTATTTTAATATGTTTGTCAAAAATTTTATAAAGGGTTAGTTCTATATCTCCTTGAACAGTTCTCAAATTGTCATTTTTTTGTCTTTGCCATCCATAAAAATCAGTTCCATCATATTCAATATCTATTTTATAACATTTCATTTAATCACCTTAAAAAATAATTTTGCAACTTATTATGAACATAAAATACATACAAACTATACAAGTAGCAATATAATCATGTCTTTGTAGCTTTAATTGTTTCATTCTTGTTCTACCTTCTCCACCTCTATAGCATCTTGCTTCCATTGCCATAGCTAATTCATCTGCTCTTCTAAATGCACTTATAAATAAAGGAACTAATAGAGGGATTAAACTTTTTGCACGCTTTATCAATCCACCTGTCTCAAAATCAGCACCTCTAGCTTTTTGAGCTTTCATAATTTTATCAGTTTCTTCTAATAATGTCGGTATAAATCTCAAAGCTATTGTCATCATCATAGCTAGTTCATGAGCAGGAACTCCTATTTTTTTAAATGGATTTAATAAATGCTCTATACCATCAGTCAATGCTATTGGAGATGTTGTTAATGTTAATAGTGAAGTTCCAATAATTAAATATATCAATCTAATTGCCATAAAACTTGCTTGTATAAGACCTTCTCTAGTTATGGATAACGGCCCTAATCTCATTAAAACTTCTCCTCTAGTCATAAATATATTTATTAAAAATGTAAATATAATTATAAATAAAATAGGTTTCAATCCTTTTATTATAAATTTAAGCGGTACTTTTGATACTTTTATTATAGATAATAAACCTAATGCTATAACAGCATATGGCATAAAATTATCTATTAAAAACAGACTAATTATAAATAGGAAAACAAATAAAATTTTCCCTCGTGGGTCTATTTTGTGTATCACTGAATTTCCCGGGTAATATTGTCCAATACTTATATTACTTAACATATTCTTTAGCTCCTTAATTCCTCTAATATAATTGATTTTGCTTCTTCTATAGTTATTGCATTATCATTTCCTATTTTTCCTAATTCTTTTAATCTAATCATCAGTTTTTTAATTTGTGGAACTCCTAAACCTATTTTCTCTAATTCTTCTGCATTCTCAAACACTTTTCTTGGTTCTCCTGAAGCATAAATTTCTCCTCTATACATTACAACTAATTTATTTACCAAATTTGCCATGTCTTCCATACTATGTGATACTATTATAATAGTCAATTTTTTACTATTATATAAAGTTCTTATTTGGTCAAATATTTCATCTCGGCCCTTTGGATCTAATCCAGCTGTCGGTTCATCTAATATTAAAACCTTAGGGTCCATAGCCAGCACACCAGCTATTGCAACGCGACGTTTTTGTCCTCCACTTAAATCAAAAGGAGATCTATCTTTCATAACTTCATAATCCAATCCTACGGCTTCCATAGAATCCTTAACTCTTTTATCTATTTCAACTTCATCTAAACCTAAATTTGTAGGTCCAAAAGCTATATCTTTAGCAATAGTTTCTTCGAATAACTGATGCTCTGGATATTGAAATACTAATCCAATTTTTTTTCTTATATTTATAACTTTATTTTTACTATCAAAAATATTTTCACCATCAACTATTAATTCTCCAGATGTCGGCTTTAATAGTCCATTAAAATGCTGTATTAGTGTAGATTTCCCTGATCCAGTATGTCCTATTAATCCTATAAATTCATTATCTTCTATCGTTAAATTAATATTTTTAAGTGCTTGTCTTTCAAATGGTGTTCCTTCATTATATATAAAGTTCAAATTTTTTATTTCTATACTCATAGTACATTCACCATATCCTCTATTGTTAAAATCTCTTTATTTAATTTCATTCCAGCTTTATTTAATTCAAATACTAATTCAGTTACTTGTGGTATATCTAATCCTATTTCTTTCATTTTATTGACATCACTAAAAATTTCTTTTGGTGTTCCTATTTTAACAATTTTACCTTTTTCCATAATAACAATTCTATCAGCATTTACTGCTTCATCCATATAATGTGTTATGTGGACTATTGTTTTATTCTGTTCTTTATTTAATTTAAGTATTGTATCTATAACTTCTTTTCTACCCATTGGATCTAACATAGCTGTTGGTTCATCTAGTATAATAATTTCTGGATCAATTGCCAATACTCCTGCAATAGCTACTCTTTGTTTTTGGCCTCCTGATAGCATATGCGGTGCATGTGTCATGTATTCTTGCATTTCAACTGTTTTTAAAGAATTATTAACTATACTTCTAATTTTTGATGACTCTATTCCTAAATTTTCAGGACCAAATGCAACGTCTTCTTCTACTATTGTAGCAACTAATTGATTATCTGGATTTTGGAATACCATTCCGGCTATTTTTCTTATATTCCAAAGATATTTTTCTTCTTTAGTATTCATTCCCTTTACCCATATATTTCCTTTTGTAGGCAGTGTTAATGCGTTTATTTGTTTAGCTAAAGTTGATTTTCCTGATCCATTATGTCCAAGTACAACTAGAAATTCTCCTTCATATACTTCTAAACTAACATCATCAACTGCTGCTACATCTATATCTTCATCATTTTTATATTCATATGTAAGATTTTCTATTCTAATAATAGCTTCCATTTAAAATTACTCCTTTTATATGCTTTATCTATAATTTAATTACAAAGATAATTGTATCAAATTCTAGATAATATATCTACTTAAATAAATTTTTTACAATATTATTTATTGTTATGTAAAAAAAGACTAAGTATTATAATACTTAGTCTTAATCTTTATACTAATTCAATAATTGCTACTTCTGCACCGTCACCTCTACGAGGTCCTTTTTTGTAGATTCTTGTGTAACCACCGTTACGCTCAGCGTACTTAGGTCCAAGCTCTTCAAATAAAGTTGCAACTACTTCTTTATCATATATAACTGATAATGCTTGACGTCTAGCGTGTAAGTCTCCTCTTTTCGCTAAAGTAATCATTTTTTCAGCCATTCTTTTAGTTTCTTTTGCTTTTGGATATGTCGTTTCTATTCTACCAGATCTTAATAAACTAGTAGTTAAGTTTCTCAGCATAGCCATACGCTGATCAGTTGGACGTCCCAATTTTTTGTTTTTAGCCATCGTTATCCCTCCCTTAGCTTCAAACCTTATTTATTCATCACCTTTTTGTAAACCTAGTCCAAGTTCAATAAGTTTCTTTTGTACTTCTTCTAGTGATTTACGTCCAAGATTTCTAACTTTCATCATGTCATCATCTGTTTTTCGGCTTAATTCATCAACAGTGTTGATACCAGCACGTTTTAAACAATTGTATGATCTAACTGATAGATCTAATTCTTCTATAGTCATTTCAAGTACTTTTTCTTTGATGTCTTCTTCTTTTTCAACCATGATTTCAACATCGCTAACATGATCAGTTAATGTAATAAATAAGTTTAAATGTTCACTCATAATTTTAGCACCTAATGAAGTTGATTCCTCTGGGCTAATACTTCCATCAGTCCAAACTTCAAGTACTAATTTATCATAATCTGCACTTTCACCTACACGTGTACTTTCCACGTTATAGTTGACTTTCTTCACAGGTGTGAAAATTGAATCAATTGGAATAACTCCAATTGGATCATTTTCGCTTTTATTATTTTCTGCAGGAACATAACCTCGTCCTTTAACCATTTGCATTTCCATATACAAATGAGAACCTTTTTCTAATGTAGCTATATGTAGATCTTTATTTAAGATCTCTACATCAGAAGGTACGATAATATCACTCGCTAAAATTTCACCTGATTCTTTTGTGTCTATGATTAGTGTCTGTGGCTCATCTGTAGTCATCATAGCTGTCAATTCTTTTAAATTCAAAATAATTTCTGTAACATCTTCTGCAACTCCTGGAATTGTAGAAAATTCATGATAAATATTTTGAATTCTAATAGAAGAAATCGCTGCACCTGGTAACGAAGATAATAGAATTCTTCTAAGGGCATTTCCCAAAGTAGTTCCATATCCTCTTTCCAACGGCTCCACTATAAACTTGCCATAAGAATTATCTTCTCTTTTATCAACTAATTCAATCTTTGGTTTTTCTATTTCTATCATTATGCCCCTCCTTATCTAATATTTAATTGAGGGTGTGAAACACTCATGTTTCTCAATTATACTCTTCTTCTCTTTGGTGGTCTACAACCATTATGAGGAACTGGAGTAACATCTTTAATCAACGTAACCTCTAATCCAGCAGCTTGAAGCGATCTAATTGCCGCTTCTCTACCTGATCCAGGACCTTTTACAAAAACTTCTACAGTTTTAAGTCCATGTTCCATTGATTGCGCTGATGCTTGCTCTGCTGCCATTTGAGCTGCAAATGGTGTAGATTTCTTTGAACCTTTAAATCCTAATTGGCCAGCACTAGCCCATGCAATTACATTTCCGCTCATGTCTGTAATTGTAATTATAGTATTATTGAACGTTGATTTAATATGTGCTTGTCCTTTTTCAATGTTCTTACGTGCTCTTTTTTTCACACGAGTTTTACGTGCTACTTTCTTTGCTGCCATGCTAATCCCTCCTTTACTCTAGCATTTCTTATTATTTCTTTTTCTTCTTACTTGCTAATTTCTTAGGTCCTTTTCGTGTTCTAGCATTATTCTTTGTGTTTTGTCCACGAACTGGAAGACCTTTTTTATGTCTGATTCCACGGAAACAGTTGATGTCTCTAAGACGTTTGATATCCATTGCGATTTCTCTTCTTAAATCACCTTCAACTGTGTACTCTCCGATTTCAGTTCTTAATTTAGAAACTTCATCTTCAGTAAGATCCTTAATTCTTGTTTCTGGATTAACATTAGTTTTTGCTAGAATTTCATTCGATCTTGAACGACCGATTCCATAAATATACGTCAAACCAATTTCTACTCTTTTCTCTCTTGGCAAGTCGATACCTGCTATTCTGGCCATTAACTCACACCTCCTATCCTATACTAGCCTTGTACTTGCTTGTGCTTAGGGTTTTCACAAATAACCATTACTTTACCTTTTCTTCGTATAACTTTACATTTTTCACAAATCTTTTTAACTGATGGTCTTACTTTCATGCTGTAATCCCTCCTTATTACTTCTTCCTCCAAGTGATTCTTCCCCTCGTTAGATCATAAGGAGATAATTCAAGCGTAACGTGATCACCAGGAAGAATTCTTATAAAATTCATTCTTAATTTGCCTGATATGTGAGCTAGTACTATGTGGTCGTTTTCTAATTTCACTTTAAACATAGCATTTGGTAATGCCTCAACTACAGTTCCTTCTAATTCTATGACATCTTGTTTGGACATAAGGTTATTTAACCCCCATTCCTTTCAATTTGTATACATCAAGCGTCTTTCTAACTTGAGCATCTTGAAGTTTTTGATTGTTCAAATCATCCAATAATTCCTCAAGTACTGTATTCGTAATTTGTAAATGCATTATCTTCTTCCTTTTTGGATTCGATATTCTTCTCAAATCTCCGTCTACAACTAATACATAGCTTTCGTCTACAATTTTAGTAATTATAAACACTCGACCTCTGTCTAGCCCTGCAATAGATTTAACTATTTGACCTAGACGAACTAATTCTGTGGTTAGCATTATAACCTCCTACAATACAGTTAAAATTTCTGGATCACCGTCAGTAATAACTAACGTATTCTCATAATGTGCTGATAGCTTTCCATCAGCCGTTACTACTGTCCAATCATCACCCAAAGTTCTAACTTGGAAAACGCCTTCATTAACCATAGGTTCTATGGCAAGTACCATTCCTTTTTTCAATCTTGGTCCTCTATTCGGAGGTCCAAAATTAGGAATTTGAGGATCTTCATGCATTTTTTTACCAATACCATGACCTACATAATCTCTAACAACAGAAAAATTCTGATTTTCAACATATGTTTGTATAGCATTTGATATATCAGAAAGTCTATAACCTTCTTTTGCATATTTAATACCTTCAAAAAAACTTTGCTCAGTAACTTCTATAAGTTTCTTCGCAGCGTCTGATACATTCCCTACTGCTATAGTTCGAGCAGCGTCTCCATAATATCCATTTAAACTTACTACTATATCCACCGAAACAATATCACCATCATTAACGATTCGTGATCCTGGAATACCATGCACCACTTCTTCATTTATTGATAAACAAATCGATCCTGGAAATCCACCATAACCTTTTGATGCAGGTATACCGCCTTTTTCTATTATAAAGGCTTCAACTTTCTGATCTATCTCAGCAGTTGTTATTCCTGGTTTAACAAATTTAGCTATATATTGATGTGCTTCAGCTACAATCTTACTTGCTTTTCTAATATTGTCTATTTCTCGTTGGCTTTTAAGTTCTATCATAATTATACGCTCCCAATCTCTTTAACTATGTCTACAAAGACTTGATCAATTGATTGTAAGCCATCTACATTGACTACTATACCATGTTTTTCATAATACTTAATTAATGGCTTTGTCAATTCATGATAAACATTTATTCTTCTAGTGACAGTTTCCACTGTATCATCTTCACGTTGGTACAGCTTTGACCCACAAACATCACACACGCCTTCAACTTTTGGTTTATTAAACATTAAGTGAAACGTATGCTCACATTTGTTACAAACTCTTCTGTTAACTATTCTTTCAACTAATTGTTGATCATCTACTTCAATATTAACTACTTTGTCTAGTTTCATATCAAGTTCATTCAACACTTCATCTAAAGAATTAGCTTGAACTTCATTTCGTGGGAATCCATCTAGTAAAAATCCATCTTTACAATCAACTTCTGCTAAACGATTCTTTATAATCCCCATAACAACTTCATTGGGTACTAACATACCTTTATCAATGTATTGTTTTGCGGCTTTTCCTAATTCAGTTCCAGATTTTATGTTTTTCCTAAATATTTCTCCTGTAGAAATATGTGGAATATTATATTTTTCAACTATTTTTGATGCTTGTGTTCCTTTTCCGGCTCCTGGAGGACCTAATAATATAAGTCTCATAATATACATCTCCTTAAATATAACCGATTAATTACACATCTAAATTTAATTAAGGAATCCTTTATAATGTCTTGTTAACATTTGAGATTCAACTTGTTTTACCGTTTCTAATGCAACACCTACAACGATTAACAATCCAGTTCCCCCGAAACCTATCGGATAACCTGCTAATGTTGTCAATACTGCTGGTAAATTTGAAATAACAGCTAGTGAAAGTGCACCTACAATAGTTATTCTAGACAGAACTCTGTTTAAATAATCTGCTGTTGGTTTTCCAGGTCTAACACCAGGAATAAATCCACCGTATTGTTTCAAGTTATTTGCATAATCAACTGGGTTGAATTGAATTGCAGTATAGAAGTATGTGAAGAATATAATTAACAATACATTTATAGTAGAGTAAACATATATCCCTGGTGTACTACTCTGAGTCAACCACTTCTGTACAAACATTGTAAATCCACTTTGTTGATCAAAGAAAAATGCTAAAGTTTGTGGAAATGCCAATAATGATGTAGAGAAAATTACTGGTATTACCCCTGCCATAAGAACTTTCAATGGTATATGTGTACTTTGTCCACCATACATTTTTCGTCCTACAACTCTTTTAGCATATTGAACTGGAATTTTTCTGCTTCCATCTTGAATTGCAACTATTCCAGCAATAACACCTAGTGCTAATACTAAAAATAATGCAGCTTGTAATGGATTTAAATTTCCAGATATTACTGATTGCCCCATATCTAATAAGGCCATCGGTAATTGAGCTATGATTCCTATAAAAATGATTAAAGAAATACCATTTCCTATACCATTTTCAGTTATTTGTTCACCTAACCACATTAAGAAGGCTGTTCCAGCTGTCATTGTTATTATAACAATTGC
>Ga0193962_1001129_pt1 | contig 12483 bp, 11 predicted proteins | sample FB_5_MG_FD_140335 | JGI IMG/M metagenome (GOLD analysis project Ga0193962, IMG submission 140335) | Microbial mat bacterial communities from the Broadkill River, Lewes, Delaware, United States - FB_5_MG | ecosystem: Environmental > Aquatic > Freshwater > River > Microbial mats | place: USA...
CAACGTATGATGGCCTCAGAGGCTTTAGTACCAATTGGAAACCTTCGTAATGGTGAGATGCGTGAGCAAGACTGGATGAATCTATCGAGAGCCATGGCGCCATTGTCACAAGCAAAAGTTTTTATAGATGATACTCCGGCGATTAGTGTTATGGAAATGCGGGCTAAATGTAGACGTTTGAAGATGGAGCATGGGTTAAATTTAATCATGATTGATTACTTACAACTTATGTCGGGTGATGGTAAGCAGCAGAGTAGAGAGCAGGAAATATCAATGATTTCTCGATCTCTTAAAGCGCTTGCAAGAGAAATGGATTGTCCGGTTATTGCCTTGTCGCAGTTATCGCGTGCACCTGAATTAAGAGCGGATCATCGACCGATTTTATCTGACCTGAGAGAATCGGGTGCCATTGAGCAGGATGCTGATTTAGTAATATTCTTATATAGAGATGAGTATTATTTTCCTGACAGTGAAAAAAAGGGAATTGGTGAAGTTATTATTGCAAAGCAGAGAAATGGTGAAACAGGTTCATTAGAACTTACTTGGTTAGGTGAGTTTACAAAGTTTGTTAACAAGGAAAATCGCTTTAGCGAGTAGAGGTGTTTTATGAAGGGCTTAGCGTTAAGACCATTGCTTTTGTCTGATGTAAAACAGATGGAAACTTGGCGTCATCATGACGATCCGCTTTTTTATCATTATAATTTTGACTGTGAAACAGAAGATGAACGACTCGCTTGGTTAAAAAGTAAGCGGATATTTTTATCGCGAGATATTTTCGGTCTTTTTCTTGACCAGCGCCTTATTGGTTTTATAACAATAAAAAATTATAACTGGCTTTTGCGAACCGCGGAAATGGGTATATCCTTAGATCTAGATTATGTTGAATCTGGTTATGGAACAGAAGGTATTAAGCTCTACTTAAAATATGTTTTTAAATATACGATTTTTAAGCGTATTGTACTTAAAACAGCTGAATTTAATGGACGTGCTAAACGTGCTTATGAGAAGGTGGGGTTTCGTGTTAGCAAAAGAACCTATATTCCATTTGAAGAACAACGCTATGCTCAGGAAATATTAGAAGTACATCCAGATATTGATATAATTGAGTCGGAAATCTATGCATATTACTATTTTATGGCTATTGAAAAAAAGAATGTTCGGAAAAACCACGAATTTTAATATAAAATATAAAATAAATATTCGTAAAAAGCATTGACCCTAACATCTCAATCTGCTACTATTATCTTGTGTTATTAAGATAAAGTTAGTAGAGACGAGGTGTTTTTATGTCAACAGTTGTTATTGTTGGTTCGCAATGGGGCGATGAAGGCAAGGGAAAAGTTATTGATTACCTTGCGGCAGAAGCCAATGTAGTTGTAAGAGGTCAAGGTGGCAATAATGCAGGTCACACGGTTGTTGTAGGTGACAAAAAATATGCATTACACTTAATTCCATCGGGTATTTTATATAAGGATACGGTTAATGTTATTGGAAATGGCGTTGTTTTTGATCCAGAAGGTTTCTTAAATGAGATTGATGGCTTAGAAGATAAAGGTGTTTCAACTGATAATATTCGTATCAGTGATAGAGCGCATGTAATTTTCCCTTACCATAAGGAAATTGACCGATTAAGCGAAGAGGAAAGAGGCGACGCTAAAATTGGTACTACCAAAAAAGGTATTGGTCCTTGTTACATGGATAAAGTTGAGCGGACAGGACTAAGAATTTGTGACTTAATTGACGAAGAACATTTTGAAAATAAAGCGCGCGCTCAAATTGAAAAGAAAAATATTATCATAGAGAAAATTTATGGTGGAACAGCATTAAATGCAGATGACATCATTTTGGCCTACAAAGGCTACGCTAAGCGTATTGAAAAATATGTAGCAGACACATCAGTTATTGTGCATGAAGCGGTAAAAGCAGATAAAAAAGTGTTATTAGAAGGTGCTCAAGGAAGTTTGCTAGATATTGATTTAGGAACTTACCCCTACGTGACGAGCTCTCACCCGACATCAGGTGGATTTTCAGTAGGTGCAGGCATTGGTCCAAATGCCATCGAGGAAGTTTTAGGGATTACAAAAGCCTATACGACACGTGTTGGAATGGGACCATTTGTAACGGAGTTAGATGATGCAGTTGGCGATAAGATTCGAACACAAGGAAATGAGTTTGGTACGACAACAGGTCGTGCACGTCGTTGTGGATGGTTTGATGCTGTGCTTGTCAACTATTCAGCTAGAATTAATGGTATGACGGCTATGGCTTTAATGTTAGTAGACGTACTTTCTGGTTTTGAGACGCTAAAAATATGTACAGGTTACAAATATGGTGAAGAAATTATTCATAATTATCCAGCAAACCTTTCTATTCTAGAAAAGTGTGAGCCTGTTTATGAAGAAATGCCAGGTTGGACAGAAGATTTAACAAATGTTACTTCATATGACGATCTTCCACAGGCTTGTAAGAATTACATCAAGCGCCTTGAAGAACTTGTTGGTGTGCCAGCTAAGATAGTATCGATTGGACCTAAGAGAAGTCAAACTATTGTAAGAGATGCAATTTATAGAAGATAAAGACTAAGCTTATAGATGCTTTTCTTTTTAGAGTAAAAAGTTTTAGTTTGAATAAAATTTTTTTAAAAAACACCCCCAAAAAGTCCTTGAAATGACTTTTAGGGGGTGTTTTTTAAAATTAGTAAGCGAATAATCAGTAATTTCGCTGTAATATTTTATAAGATAATTTATCAACGAGGAAGGTGCCACCAAAAATAACTAAAAAGGCAATGTTATAGCTATTATCAGAAATCGTAATCGTTACAATCTTTGTGATTATAAATGTAAAAGCTCCAAATGATGCTACGCCAAAATAAGTACTAGATAGTATACTAGAAATTAATGAGATAACTAAGTCTCTCTCATCTTTATTGTCATATTTGTAGGGAATGGAATATTTGATTTTTATTAACCCACCTATAAGCAAGCCAATACAGAGTGCTAACATAAGGCTTTTCATTTCAGGATGTGGATTGCATATACTAATTACTAGTGCGCCTGTAGCTGATGTTAAAATCATAAACAGGGAGAATATTTTCATTATTTTTATAATCTCTTCTTTTCTCATATTGTTTCCTCCTCATAAATAAAAATCTCTTCAATAGGACACTTAAATATCTTAGAAAGTCTGAATGCTAATGTAATAGAGGGGTTGTATTTACCCTTCTCGAGTGAATTGATAGTTTGCCGACTAACGCCAACCTTATCACCAAGAGTGCTCTGAGAAAGCTTTAAAGCTTGTCTAAAAATTTTAACTTTGTTTTTCATAAAACCTCCTTTGTGTAAAGTTAACTTGACACAGTTAGCGTAACATAGCTTCTGAGTAGTGTCAAGTTAACTTTACAATTTTAACTGTAAGTATGTAGCTGAAGATAAAAAAAACCAACCCCAATAAATTTCTAGGATTGGATTTTTATTTATTTTGTCTTCCATCTTAAATCAGGTCCAAAAAATCTTAGAAGATTAAAGTTTCCAAAAAGTCTTGAGGAAACGCGATCGGAGTATATTTTTCTTATTTCCACAGGTGTTAAGTTCGTTGATATGATGGTCTTTTTGGATTTTAGCAAACGTGTATTAATAATATTAAAAATTTCTGTGTTGGTAAAAGTATTGCCCATCTCAGTGCCAAGGTCATCAATGATAAGTAAATCCGCATCAAAGAGCATATCATAATTAAAATTATCAAGTGGTTGACTATCTTTTTTGAACTTACGACGTTCAAGTAGTTCAAGTATGTTAAATGATGTTTGATAAACAACTAAGTTACCCCTATCTAATAAGGATTTAGCAATGGAATTACACAGGAAAGTCTTACCGAGACCAGTTTTTCCATAAAATAATAGGCTTTCCTTTGTCGTTTCAAAATTATGGACAAAACCTTCGCAAACACTTAAAATGTCTGCCATGTTAGTACGTGGTGATTGGACTTCTCCTTTAGGTGTTTCGTCACTAAAAACATTAAGGTCAAAGGTTTGGAAGTTTTCTTTCTGAAGAACTTGATTTAAGTTTGACATTTTGTAGCCGTGATTAATGATGCGTTGTTTGAAACATCCACATTTCTTTCCATTAGCCTCAAAACCAGTATCGTTACAGTTAGAGCAGTTATAGACTTTTTCTAAATAATTTATTGAAATATTGTGCTCTGTTAATAAAAAGGCTTTTTCTTGCTGTAATTTCTTGATACTGTATTCCATCTCTTTTAAGATAAAACCACTATCGTCTGGTTGGTCAAAAATGTTTTTTGAAGCTTTTATTGAAATTCGAGCCATTTCAACATCAATTTCTCGAATGCGCGGGATGCGTTCATAAACTTCATCTTTACGTTGCTTATATCTCTTTTCGACAAGATCACGCATTTGCTCGTATTCTTTCATGATTTCAGTTGTAATTCGCTTATTCATCAGTCATCACTACTTTCTAATTCCAAGGATTTTTTCTAACTCTTCATTGGTATATTCATCAGTATCTTGTTCAAAGTTGTGGAATTTATTACCAGTTTTCTTTGAGGCGACAGATTGCCCGCCGGATGTGTTTTTGTTGCTTCTGTTTTCTAGATAGCCTTTGTAAGCTTCTATTGTATGGATTTGCTCTTTATGTAAATCCATAATAATTTTATCTAGGTAATTCATATTAACATTAGAGGTTCGTTTTGACGACTCTTTAAGAACGAAAGAGAGGAAGTCAAAGTCCAATTGATATTCATCCAACCATCGTTTCATAACTTCTTTATCACCTGCTGTTGGCAGTTTACTCCCATACCCTAAAAGAGTATATATTTTACGATAACGGAAAAACTCTTCTTTTTCTGTAAGCAACTTGTTTTCCACATCTTGAAGTGTCAAAAGACCATTATCATACCAATTAAGTAAAATCGTTTTAACATAGTTGAAATTCTTTTGACCACGGCCTTCAACAGCAAGTTCAAATGCACGTACAACAAGCGTGGTATCAAAATTGTAATTACGAATCCAATCAAGAATGCGCATGCGTTCGTTGGGTTGTAAATTTCTTCGCATCAATTGGTCGATGAGATAAAACATTTCTTTTATTTGAGGATCTTGTGAAGCGGTTACCATTTCAACTGTTTGAGATTGTGTATGTCCCGTTGAAGTCACTTTTTTAGATTCTAGATTTTTATCAATATAAAGTTGAATTAGCGATAAAAATTCTACATCAAAATCTGTAACATCCTTGGCGTCAAGCTTTGAATGTTTTATGATTACGTTTTTGTTTTCCCAAAAATCCCAAGCAGATAAAACATCACTTAGTGGAATATTTAAATGTTTGGCAATGCTTGCATTTGTTACTTCTATTGTGGTAGGGCCATCTTTTGCAAATTTAAATCCTGTTAAATAAACCTTTACTTGAACACCATTTGCCATCGGCATAAAATCATTGATAAATATATTCTCAATGGCTGTATGTCCAAAATCAAGGTTGGGTGATTTAATTCTAAACATGCCAGCCTCCTTTTCCTCGTATTATTAAAGAATCTTTATATTATAGCCTGCGCGAATCTATCTCCATAGACACACGAAATACACATATTATGCATATAATATTATAGCACAATTCTTTTCATATCCTTTATAAAAGTCACCTAAATATGATATACTAAATAATAGGTAAATTTAAATATTTCTAAGGAGTTAATATGAATAATTTCAATCCAATTGATTTTGTAGCAAAAATAATAGCAACGATTATTAATCCCTTTTACCGAACATTTAAAAGGGTGCAGAAGAAGAAGCGAAACTATCATTATGATTTAGCATTAAATTCTAGGAGCACATCAACTATGTTAAAATTTAAGAACTTTGCACAGGCTAATTGGAAAATCGGCGCGGGTGTACTTGCAGCGATTGTCCTTATTGGCATTTTAAGTGTGTCTTTTCAAGGCGTGCTGACTACAAAAGTACTTACTGGTAGTAATGTAGCAATGCAGGATAGCCCACAAAATAATCAAGCCGTGAAGGCTGTTGAAAATACTGAAGAGAGCGTAACTGCTCAAAAAGAAATGACCCCTTATCAAAAGGGTATTATAGGAAATGTTAAAGATTATATGCATGCATCTTTAACGGGTTTTAGTATTAGTGTCAATGATCATGAAATTGCCTTTTTTGAGACGCGTGATGATGCTTATACAGTTTTAAATGCTTTGAAAGCAGATTTCAAAGAAGAAGGAAAATCATATGTAAATGTATTTTTTAAAGAGTCGGTAGAAGTTGTACCAGCGGCGAAGTTATTATCGTGTCGCACGGCCTATGACCAAGCTGAAGAATCACTTTACTTTATCACGAAGGGAACAGATGAAGAAAAAATTCATGAAGTGAAAAAAGGTGAGAATTTTTGGGTAATTGCAAGTTACTATAATGTAGGGGTTGCAGATTTGATTAAGGCAAATCCTGATGTTGTACCAGAACGGTTACAAATTGGTCAAGAGGTTAGTTTGATTGTACCAAGACCATTGATAACGGTGTCAACGGTTGAAATGGCAGAATATGCTGAAGCAATTCCATTTGATATTGAATATGAAGATAATGCAGGTATGTACAAGGGAGAATTTAAAACAAAAGTTACCGGTGTAAAAGGTGAGCGTGTTGTAGATGCTGAAGTGTATTATGAAAATGGTATAGAAGTTGGACGATTGGTTCTTCAAGAGGAAATTTTAGCAGACCCGTCGGTAAAAGTTGTATATAGAGGAACGAAGAATCCACCACCACGAAAAGGTACCGGAACATTTGCAAAACCGATCACAAGAGGTGTTGTAACCTCTGAATTCGGATGGCGATGGGGACGTCGTCATAACGGAATTGATATTGGACTTCCAACAGGATCGGATGTAAAAGCAGCTGATGGAGGTGTTATTGTATTCTCGGGTACAAAGGGTGGTTACGGAAAATGTGTTATTATTGATCATGGTGCAAACTTAAGAACTTTGTATGCCCATAATAGTAAATTGTATGTTCGTAAGGGCGATAAAGTATTTAAAGGCCAAACAATAGCGGCTAGTGGTAATACTGGCGTAAGTACTGGACCTCATTTACACTTTGAGATTCAAAAGAATGGTACACCAGTAAATCCAAGAACCTATCTAAAATTCTAGCGAGTCTACTGACTCGCTAATTTTCTAAATGGCAGTGACAAATTATTGAATGAGGTGAAAATATGAACAAAAAAATTCTTGTAGTAGATGATGAGAAACCGATTTCGGATATTATTAAATTTAATCTTGTAAAAGAGGGCTTTAATGTTGAAGTGGCATATGATGGTGACGAAGCGCTTAAGCTCGTCTATCAATATCAACCTGACTTGATCCTATTAGATGTTATGCTACCAAAATTAGATGGTTTTCAAGTATGCCGTAAAGTAAGGGAATCTTTTAGTATTCCAATTATTATGTTAACGGCAAAAGAAGAAGAAGTTGACAAAGTTCTTGGCCTTGAATTAGGGGCGGATGATTATATTACCAAACCCTTCGGTATGCGTGAATTAATCGCTCGTGTAAAAGCAAATTTAAGACGTATGGACTTGAATGTGGAAGTTCCTTCAGATGCAAATAATGTGATTACATCAAGTAACTTGATTATTGATTTAGATCGCTATGAAGTAAAAAAAGATGAGACAATTATAGAATTGACTTTAAGAGAGTTTGAATTACTAAAGTTTTTAGCTACTAGAGAGAATCAAATATTTACCCGGGAGCAATTGCTCAAGGATGTTTGGGGTTATGAATATTTTGGTGATATTCGAACTGTGGATGTAACTGTACGTCGGTTGAGAGAAAAAGTAGAGGACGATTCAAGTAGTCCTAAATTCATCATGACCAAACGTGGCGTGGGTTACTACTTTAGGAGGACGTAATGAATGTTTGGTAGTATTCGCTGGAAGTTCATTGTAATATATATGCTTCTGATATTCATCGGCATGCTTGTTGCCGGTGTTTTTATCGTGCAATCATATGAGCGTTATCATTTCGATGGTGTAGATGAAAAACTAAATGATGTTGCGGAGATTATTTTACCTTCTTTGCAGGGCTATGATAATTTGACGAGTAATATCAATGATGTACAATTACTTGTAGATAATACGATGAATTTAGGTTTTAGAGAAGAGGTATATGTTATTTCTGCTGACAATAATCTTATTGTTGCAACCACAACGACAAATGTTGGGCGTAGCGCATTAGATGTGTTAGAATTTTCTTTGCTTCGAAGAGGTCTTATTGGAGAAATTGGAACGGATACAATTGAAATAGAAAGTGGGAATACGCTTATTCGTACAATGGACCGTGTGTTTCCCATTGAGAACGAAGGAAAGATCACGGGCCTTTTATATGTCCGGTATGATTTGAAAGAAGTTTTTGATAATCTGAATAATTCAATGAATGTTATTATACAAGCAACATTTTTAGCGCTTTTAATTACGTTTTTAATTGGGTCTATTGTATCTAAAAGTATTACCGATCCTATTAATGAAATTACAGCTCAAGCTTCTCGAATGGCATCAGGGCATTTTGACCAGCTCGTTGAAGTTAAGTCGAATGATGAAATTGGTAAGCTTGGTGAAATGTTTAATATTGTGACCAAAAAATTGGATACAACTCTGAATGAGATTTCGAGAGAGAAAAATAAATTAGAAACAATTATTAATTATATGGATGATGGTTTAATAGCGGTATCTAAGGATAATCACATTCTTCACTTGAATCCTAAAGTAGCTGAAATGCTGGATTTGAATGATACTATTGATGATTTTAATTTTTTTATAAGTGTTTATGATCCTAAACTTGCAGTAGGCAAGATTCTAGAGAATGACGAGATGTTATTAGGAAGCGAAATTATTGCCTTTAAAGAGTCGATTTATCGTGTTAACTATGCACCTTACAAAAATGATCGTGGTATTTTAGATGGAATTGTATATGTATTTCAAGACGTAACGGAACAACAAAAATTAGATGCTTTGCGTAAGGATTTTGTTGCAAATGTCTCTCATGAATTGAAAACGCCGCTCACAAGTATCAAGAGTTATACAGAAACGATCTTAGATGGGATGGTAGAAGATGTTGATATGCAGCGTCAATTTTTAGGTGTTGTAAATTCTGAAGCGGATAGAATGACACGTTTGGTAAGAGACTTGTTGCAATTATCTAATTTTGATGCTAAAAAAGTTGTCTTTGACAAAGAATATAATGATTACATTGATTTGCTGAATAAGACTATGATGAAGCTACAAGTGACGGCCAAACAAAAAAATCAGAACTTTGCATTGAGAACAGACATTAAAAAAATGGAAGGCTATTTTGACTATGACAGGATAGAGCAAGTTGTTTTAAATGTGATGAGTAATGCTATTAAATATACGCCTGAAGAAGGTCAAGTAATAGTTGAGTTAAGAGAAGAAGATGCCTATGCGGTGATTGCTATTTCAGATACTGGCATGGGAATTCCATCTAAGGATATCCCGTTTGTTTTTGATCGCTTTTATCGAGTTGATAAGGCGCGATCAAGGGAAATGGGAGGGACTGGGCTAGGTTTATCTATTGCCCGGGAAATTGTTGAATCACATGGCGGAGAGATAGATGTACAGTCTATTGTAGATAGTGGAACGACCATGACTATTTACTTACCGCTTGAATCTCCAGAGGATTTAAAGGTGTAACTCTCTTTTAAAATGGGTGTAATACGCCTGTAATATTCCTGAGGTATAATGTAGTTAGTTGTAAATTGCATGTCAATGTACCTAGGAGGAAAAAAGATGTTTAAAAGAGTTGTGGCTCTTTTGTTTGGATTAGTGTTAATCTTTTCAATGATGCTGCCGGTATTTGCTAATGATTCAGATGGAGCATATGAAGTAGTGGAACCTATGTTTGGTAATAATAACGAGGTTATCACGAAAAATTTGTTTATTAATATAAGAATATATGAGGAAATTCCGCTAGAGATGACCCTTGTGCGTGTAGAACCCAATATTGCCAATGCTGTTGTGCGCGAAAAAATTTCAACTCTTGAAGATAGTTCGGCTCGTATGATGCCTATTTTAGAAATAGAAGATGTCGACGAAGTTGATTTGTCTGAGGTGTCAGTAGCTTATGAATTAAAAGATATGTATGAAGAAGATGAACGTCGTGAAATAGCAGAAGCTTATTTAACGCTGCTGCAAGATAAGCAAAATGCAGAAGAAGAATTTATTCGTGCTTATGATCGTTATAGAGAATTATTTTACTCGGATGAGTTAAAAACATTTATAGAATTAGAAAATTTATCATATTATGAATTAGAAGTTGTAAATGGTTATAAGAAGGCACTTGAAAATATGATGGTGTTAAATCAGCAGTATGAGCTTTTAAAGCCTATATATGAAAGTATTTTTGAAACGCTTGTATTTGGACCAGAAGCCGTTGTTCCAGAGTTGCTTTTCTATAGGACAACGATTGAAGATATTAAACCTGGAAGTTATAAGTTAATTTTCGAAAATGATGGCGACCTTGTAGAGACCAAGGAGTTTACAGTCAAAGCTGGGTTAGAAGAAGAAAAACTTAAACAAGACACAAAAGAAATTTTAAGTAACGTTAACAATGTAATAAAGGAAACGGAAGAAGATAAATAAATGGAGGCACTATGAACAAAGAGTTTTTCAAGTCGGTGCTACTTGCAGGATTAATTGTACTGACGGTAGTTATGACGAAAAACCTCTTGGCTTCTAAAACCCCAGATGCTGTAACCACTATTGAAGTGTCAATTACAGATAATGAAAGCAGTTTAAATATTGAACGTATAATTTACCCCCAAGACTTTATTATAGGTTTTGGGGGTGGCTCATATACAGGGGTATATTCTGAAGAAACAAGAGATAAAATCTGGAACTTAATAACGGATATTTTACCTGCTTATCTTAGCCAACTGAATTTAGAGGTTGTAGATGAGGAGGAATTTCGTGCGATTGAAAAGACGCGATCGGTTCAATTGCGCTTGCCTTTTTCAATGTCATTAAATGATTTTGGAGATGTTTACCAAGTTGAAAGTGATTATCATGAATTTTTGAACAATCCAATTAAAAAAATTCTTGTCTCTTCGTCTCAACAGAATAGAATATATTTTTCAAATGATGATCTTAAACAATATTTTTACTTGAAGGGTGCACTTGAAGACGAGCGACTTTCGACAATTATAAATAAAGCAAGTGCCTTACCCTTTACAGAGTATCGCCGCGTTGATAGTTTGATTAATTTTAAAGCAATTAAAGAAGATGAAGTTCAGTCTTTTCATAATGAGGAAATCATTCCGATAACTTCTACTAAGGAAATACCATTTATTAAGGTTACAAAGGAAATTGATGTTTCTACGGAATATCAGGATAGTGAAGTAAAAACATTTTTAATTAAAGCTTTCGGAAATAGTACAGACTTTATTAAACGCCTTGAGGAGATAGATGGTTCTCAAACTTATATTTATGGTTATGGTGATAAAGCCTTGCGATTGGGTGTTGGTGGAGAGATTTCTTATCAAGAGAAAATACAGGCATCTACTGAAACTAATGCGGTTAGTTTTAAAGAAGGCTTGGATATTGCTTTAAAATTTATTGAAGGTTATGGCAATACACCAAATTCTTTGTATTTGTCTGATTATCAGGTTGTTAAGAATGATGTACATGAATTGAAGGCCTACTATTTTGATTATCGCGTTAGAGACTTGAATGTTTATACAAAAAATAAACAAGGTGGTCATGCGTTAGAGATTGTTTTAACAGATGATTTAGTAACGAAATTTACTAAGAATGTTCGTTGGTATGTTAAATCAATCAACACTTCAGAAATATGGAGTGAGGGGCCAGTTTTTATTGAGACTTTAATTAATAATAATTTTGATATTGTGAGTCAAAATTTTAATCAAGATAATAAGATTAACGTGATGGATGGTGAAAGCAATTGGCGAATGACCACTTACGTTTTACGAATCATGCAAAGTTTAAGAAATGTTGAACTAACATATTATTTGGATTCAGAACTAGATAATGAACGCCTGATTCCAGCATGGCGTTTAGATATAGCAGATACACGTTATTATTTCCATGTATATACTGGAGATGTTTTGCAAGTAGAAAAAATTGGTGAACCTAAAGAGATTTCATTATCTAGAAGATAGGATGAGCGTATGGATTGGTCAAGAATAAAAACAGTATTGATTATTACATTTATTGTGATTAACATAGTATTAGGCTATTTTATTTATGGAACGGTCAAAACTTTTGAGAAGGAAGTGGCTATTGAACAAAATATCTTTAGCCAAGTCGTAGAACTTCTTGCGGATAGGAATATTTTTGTTGGTTTTGAAATGGAAACTTACAAAGAGACGGTACCATCTATGACGGTATCTTATGAATCATATGGCTTAGAAAAAAGTGCGACAACCTTTTTAGGGAAGGGCTA